>Ga0070748_1000001_pt1 | contig 264224 bp, 204 predicted proteins | sample VirMetDEL_Nov_12_FD_77015 | JGI IMG/M metagenome (GOLD analysis project Ga0070748, IMG submission 77015) | Aqueous microbial communities from the Delaware River and Bay under freshwater to marine salinity gradient to study organic matter... | ecosystem: Environmental > Aquatic > Marine >... | reverse complement strand
TAAAATCGATCGCGAGAAACTACTGCGCTATTTGATTTCTTTCCGCCAACATAACGAGTTCCACGAGCAATGTGTCGAGCGGATTTTTGTCGATTTGAAGCGTTTCTGTCATTGCACTAAATTAACCGTTTACGCCCGCTACACGCGCCGCGGTGGTTTAGATATCAACCCGTATCGCAGTGACTTCGAGCAACCTGGTGAAAGCCACAGACTCGCAAGGCAGTAATTAACGCCCATTCGACTAGCAAATTCGAACTAAGGTTTAGCACCGAGACAAAAACCAAGGTTAAAAACCGACACTAAGCTCTGAATCACTAGCCCTAGTTGCTAACAAGATTCAGAGCTTTTTCATTGACTGTGCTCGCACTGGCATCGAGCAATAAGTTTCGCAGCCATTGATGACTCGGGTTTTGGGTGTATTTACTGCTCCACACCATATACAAATCAATGGGTCTTGTTTTCAGTGGTATAGGTAAAATTTGGATGCCGAACATCTCGGCGTACTGACTGGCGTACCGCAAAGGCGCTATACCTATCGCCTCACTTTTGCCTACGGTAGCAAACATACTCAATAAGGATGACTGCTCACTATACATCTTGCGTCTAGGCAAGACGCCTTCGGTAAACAAATCCCCCGCAGTAAGATTAAAACGCCGCATATTCAAAAAGACGTGTTTCTCCTCAAAATACTGCTCATGGGTAATGGCGCCTTGAATCCGAGGATGCTGCCGACTGACGATACACACTAAGGTTTCGGTGAAGAGTAATTTGCTCGAGAGCAAACTTTGCTGCGCGGGTTTAATGTCTATCGCCACAGCGACTCGCTCAAGCAAGATATCGCGATATAAATCAGCCTCCTGTGGCGGTGATTCCCGGAAAATCACTTCAATATCAGCATCCTGCAATAACGCCTGCACACCGGTTTGCAGTGCTTCGATAACCGACTCATTGGCATACACATAGAAGCGCCGCTGACTGCACTTTGGATCAAAATGCTCAAACCCCAGCAATACAGTTTCGATATCTGCCATTGGCTGCTCAAACTTACGGTACATTTCCCGCGCCACCGCCGTCGGTTCAATTCCCCGCCCAACCCGATTAAACAGTGACTCTCCGACCCATACCCTGAATCGACTGATCGCGTTACTGACTGAAGACTGAGTTAAGTCCAACTCTTCAGCCGCTTGCGTGAATGAACGAGTACGGTAAACCACCATAAACACCCGCAATAAGTTTAAATCTAACGGCTTTTGTGTCGGCATAAGGGAAACCACTCATTCACAATATGAATATTACAACCCAAGCTAACGCGAGTTATCTAAATACACAAGCTGTCTATACTCAAACCATCAACGACACTATCCCTCCTATCTGTAGGTAAAATTATGCAAAAATCTTTGATGACATTGAGTATTATCGCAACGTTCTCCCTCAGCGCTTCGGCGGCAGAACACGAGCATGAACATATCAGTCTGCACTATCAGGGAAAGCCTGCGACCCAGCAAACCGCTAAGGTCAACAAGGCCACAGCAGCCACTCTAAATTACACCGATAAAAAAGCCTTTGAAGAGTTTTCTAAGAATCTCATCGCCGAACTCGATGAACCAACTGCCGCCATTTTACGCACCGAATTCAGCTTTATCGGCGACAAAACCCCAGACACAGTCAATCCCTCACTCTATCGCCAAGCCCAGTTAAATATGGTGTCTAACGGCTTATACAAGGTCACAGATGGCATTTATCAAGTTCGCGGCACTGACTTGTCGAACTTAACCCTTATCCGCGGTAAAACAGGGTGGATCCTTTATGACGTGCTGCTCACCAAAGAAGCTGCAAAGTTATCATTGGAGTTTGCACTAAAAAACTTGCCAGAGGGTAATGACTTACCTGTGGTAGCTATGATTTATTCCCACAGCCATGCGGACCATTTTGGCGGTTCCCGCGCCATTAAAGACATGTACCCTAAGGTCAAAGTCTATGGTTCAAATAACATTACCAAAGAAATTGTCGACGAAAATGTTCTCGCCGGTAATGCCATGAGCCGCCGTTCCGCCTATCAATACGGCGCAACATTAGAGCGCAATGAGCAAGGCATTGTCGATGCCGCACTCGCAAAAGGATTGTCCAAAGGCGAAGTAACCTACGTAAGACCCGATATCACCTTAAATGCTAAAGATAAGTGGGAAACACGCACCATTGATGGCATAGAAATGGTGTTTATGGATGCCTCAGGCACAGAAGCCGCCTCAGAAATGGCCACCTATATTCCCTCAATGAAGGCCTTATGGACGGGTGAACTCACCTACCATGGCATGCACAACATTTACACCTTGCGCGGTGCAAAAGTCCGTGACGCCATCAAATGGTCTAAAGACATCAATGCATTGCTGACACGCTTTGGCGATGATGCGCAGGTTCTTTTTGAGGCCCATTCAGCACCTGTCTTTGGCAATGCGGATGTCAATGCTTATCTCAGAATGCAAAGGGATAACTATGGTCTAGTGCATAATCAAACCCTGCGTTTAGCCAATAATGGCGTAGGTATTCAAGATATTGGCGATGCGATTCAAACCACTATCCCTAAAGCGGTGCGTGATACTTGGTATACCAATGGTTACCATGGCACCTACAGCCATAATGCCAAAGCCGTGTACAACATGTATTTAGGCTATTTCGATATGAATCCAGCCAACTTAAACCCACTGCCGACAAAGGAGGAAGCGGCCAAATTTGTCGAGTATATGGGCGGTGCTAAAGCCGTACTCAAACATGCTAAAGCCGACTATGCCCAAGGCGAATACCGTTTCGTGGCAACGGCACTGAATAAAGTGGTCATGGCAGAACCCGATAACGAAAAGGCAAGACAATTACTGGCCGATACCTATGAACAACTGGGTTACCAAGCGGAAGGTGCAGGCTGGCGCAACATTTATCTTACTGGCGCCCAAGAGTTACGCACAGGGATCCAACCCGGCGCCCCTAAATCGGCCTCGGCTGATATTTTAGGTGAAATGGATATCTCGACTCTGTTCGACTTCCTCGCCGTCAAAGTCGATAGTATCAAGGCCGCTGAACTTGGACTGTTAAGGCTTAATGTGATTAACCCCGACACTAAAGAAACACTCTACGTCGAGTTAAGCAACGGTAACTTAAGCAATATTAAGGTTGATAAACCAATAGAGGCCGATACCAATCTTTATATTGATAAGCGTGACATTACCGGGATTTTACTCGGCAAAGTGACCCTCAAAGACTTACTTGCCAACGGCACGGCCAAACTAGAAGGCGATAAAGCGGCCTTCGGTAAGATAGCGTCGACCTTAGTAAAATTTGATGAAAACTTTGAAATCGTCCCACTTCCGAACGCTAAGTAGTGACATCAACGCCCTGATGATTCAGGGCGTTTTTATGGAAAAAGATTAACTAGCGTATATTCGCCTTGAACACTTCTAACACTTGGCTGGCGCTAGCGTTATTGGCTAACGTAAAGTACAAATAGCCATCACCACGAAATGCCCTGTCTAATTCAAGCAGTAAATGGGTTTGCTCGGCTTCGCACACCACAGAAATTTCAATCTCACGTATCGTATTTAACCCTAGATTACGCGGCTTAAACTCAAATTCTTGATAACATCCAGAGGTTGAGCGAAAGGCGCGGGTATTCAAGAATCCCTGCTCAACATCGGCCTTATAAAGTACATAACCCATACTAAACATAGCATTAAGAACATGTTCAAGGACTGGTGTAGGCATGACAACCAAAACATCGGTGTCGCTAGGGTCAATCGCTGAATCAATATCTACACCTGTTTGCAGCCAAACTTGACACTGATTATTCCGCACAGGTAACTGAGTAAATGGCGTTTCAGGATGCAACTTACCACTGAAAGGAATGTTGCGCACTTCACCAGCTTGGATCTCAAAAGAATCGCTTAAACGCCAACTTGCAAGTTTATGATTTTTAAAATAATCGCCATTATCTGTACTCACTTTAACTTTAGTCATTAACGCCAAGTCGAGTCCCGAAATTCTCTGTGCCACATTGCCGCCTTTAACGACGATTGTCGCGTTAAACATTTGGCCCGGCAACAAGCGATTATCTTCCAGTAAAGTATCGACACTCGCGCCGCCAATTCCGACAGAGGCAAGCATTTTTTTAAACATAGGGGTTCCTTATCCAGTGAACCTATTAACTATCATCAACCTAGTTCCAAGTGATTGAGGATAATGTTGTCAGATTAACAAAGCAGAATTAATTCGCAGAACCTGGCGTTGGCGCTGCAGTTTTGCACTCAAGCAATAATTGCTGGAAATGCGCACCTAAGTCTTGTTGGGCAAATTGCTCGCTCGCAGTCGCCATTTGCTTAAGGCTTTGTAAGGCTTGATCTAAACCTTGTTGCTCGATGAGGCTTTTAGCATAGGCCGCCGCATCGGCGCCTTTTTGCAGCAAGCTCGCGACCTGATCAAAACTGATGTCTTGTTCCATCACTTTCTGTAAGTCACCCAGCAATTCTGCCACCTTGGCCGACTCCACCAGCGAGCCCTCAACATTCACTAACTTGCCAAGTGGATCTTGGCTCAGTTTTTCAGCCACGCAGGCCGAAACTGTGCCCGCCGCTGCGCTTTGGGCCACAACTTCTAAGCCATTAGCACGAATTTGCTCAACCACTTGCTGCAATTGTGGATCTTGGGCCAACCAAGCCTGCTCTAATTGTTGCTTTTCATCGCCACCAAAATAACCACAACCAGATAGCAACACCAGCATAGTAGCCGGTAACATGCACTTAATCTGTTTCATTGCTAAACCTCATTTAATCCATTCAAATTCAGAATATTATCGGCGTGACTATACCCAGCAATGTTTAACCGAAGATGAATAAAACGGGTTGATAGCAAGATAAGACTGAGAAAGAACCATGGCTAAATGCGATCGCGAACTTCAGCGGTTTATCTGAGTTTACTTGCGTGAAAAAAACACGCACTTTCGTCGTTAATCAGCAACAAGTAAGCACTCTATACTGCTCAGCTGTGTGGTTAGTGTTAAAGGAAGACTGGCGTTACCGGCATGCGCTAGGCTAATGGCAAAGCGATACTCCTCGGTCAAACGACCAAAATGTGTCTGCCAATGCATAGGGTCTGCTAAATCCAGTGTGTGTATTGGAATTTGTAGCGGGACTTGTAATGAAATATGTGGATAAACATTAAGCCTCTCTGCTACGCCGCAGGATTGCCTTAATGCGGCATCTTGACAGGATAGCTCAAGCGATTCGACTGCCAGTTGTTCGAACGGCTTTAGCTCAAAGGCGAAAGATTTAAGCGACTGCGCTAAACCGAGTCCCGTGGCCTTGATATAGGACTCCTTTAAAGCCCATAAATCGAAAAAGCGCTGCCGCTGACTCGCTTCATCGGCGAGAGCGAGCAAGGCTGACGTTTCTTGGGGAGTAAAATAATGATTTAGGATTGGATAGATATCCGTCTTCGGCCGCGATCTTTCAATATCGACCCCAAATAAACCAGACTCAACGCCATGAAACTGAGCCACACCAATCAATAACCAATCGCCGCTATGGCTTAGGTTAAACTCGAGCCCAGTTTGCTGCCGTAATGCCGTCGTTAAGCTCGGTTTACCCTTAGCGCCATATTCGAAACACCAATCCTGTGGCGATAAATCTGCATAGTGAGATAACACGGCCCGCAGCGCCGCCCTGACCTGTAATCCCTTCATTTGCGCCTTGGGGTCGCGATAACGCGCAACCTTTGCCAGTTCATCCTCACTTAACCAAGACTCGGCGAGTAATGTTTTGGCCACTGAAATATCATGCAGCGGAATAAAAAATAGATCCACATTCACGCCATTTTTGCTAGATGCTAGAGAATCAGTCATTCGAGAGCCTAGCTGTACAAAGCCCTGCGGCTGATGAGTTATCATTGGCTGGCTTTCTGGAGAGCACTTAGCAGCATTCTGTTCAGGATTCATTTATGTGAGTTCATTTATCTGGATTTATTATTGTTCGGGTTCATTTATCTGGGTTCACTATTATCTGACTCATTAGCCATCTTATATAGTCGGATCAGTGCTATATAACGCCTTAGAGCCAATGCCAGCAAAAAATCAGTAGCAAAATAAGTGGCGAAATCTACAACGCAATATTTAGTGCAATGCCTAGCCCATCTTTAGCTCGTTTTCAACGCTAACAGCCACACAAACAGTCGCTCAAGTTAGCCGTTTCAGCCGCACAGTTTCACTCATCACAGAGGAGGCTTAAGCCAATATTGGGCTATTTTACCCCGCTAACTCAAAAAAGCGGCCTTTATCGCCGCTAAAAATTTAACTCTTCCACTATCAAAGTATTAAAAAGCCCAAGCGGCCAGCGAAAACCCAACATAACGCACAGAAAATACCTTTGCTCAACAAAAGCCAATAAATTCCAGTCCCAGATGATTGTATCGCCCCGAAACCTCAGGTAATCTGCATCCCCATTAGTGACACAGATGATAAGCACAGGTTTTACTATGGGTGTCACGACATGAGTCCTCAATGTCAGTCGTGACTCAGCTACTATCGCTTATCAGTCCCAATAGATTATGTCGGATGATAATTATTATTAATGGCAGCTCGCGACTCTCAATCTAAAGCGCCGTCTTACGCCCCTAAGAGCACGACTCAAGCGGCGAAAAAAGACAGCACACCTCGGCATCGCAACGCCACCACTACGCCTGAAATGCGACTCTTTATCCAGCAGTCTGATTTGAGTGTGAGTCAGCTTGCCAAAATTTTGAATATCACCGAGGCCACAGTGCGCAAATGGCGGAAGCGGGAATCGATTGTTGACAGTCCGAACACCCCACACCACCTCAATACCACGCTCACACCGATGGAAGAATATGTGGTGGTGGGATTACGCTACCAGCTAAAACTCACCCTAGATAGATTGCTCAAGGTTACCCAAACCTTTATTAATCCCAATGTGTCGCGCTCCGGCCTTGCTCGTTGTTTAAAGCGTTACGGCATATCGCGCCTCGATGAATTTGAAGCCCCAAAAGTCCCCGAACGATATTTTAATCAATTGCCTGTGACCCAAGGCAGCGATATCAAAACCTATACGGTTAATCCAGAAACCTTAGCCAAAGCCCTCGCATTACCAAGTACCGACGGCAATACTGTGGTGCAAGTGGTGTCACTTACCATACCGCCGCAGCTCACTGAGCAAGCTCCAAGCTCAGTACTATTAGGTATAGACACGGCAAGCGATTGGATTTACCTCGATATTTATCAAGACAGCAACACCCAAGCGACCAATAGATATATCGCCTATGTCCTCAAACATGGGCCGTTTCATTTACGAAAGTTGCTCGTTCGCAACTATCACACCTTCTTAGCCCGTTTTCCCGGTGCCCATGGCACGCCAAAGACAAGCGCGGCTAAATCCCAAAACAAGGTCACCGTATCCAGGTCGACCCGTGGAGACTCTTTATGAGCCATACCCCTTCTGTACCTCATTCAATCACTGACGCAAAAGCTGAGTCAAAAAAAGATAAACGACTCAACAAACGCTTAAAAGATATGCCCGTTGCCATCGTCGGCATGGCCAGCATCTTCGCTAACTCGCGTTATTTAAATAAATTTTGGGATTTGATCAGCGAAAAAATCGATGCCATCACTGACATCCCAGACACCCATTGGCGCGCCGAAGATTACTACGATGCCGATAAAAGCAAAGCCGATAAAAGCTACTGTAAACGCGGTGGCTTTTTGCCTGAAGTCGACTTCAACCCCATGGAATTCGGTCTGCCGCCCAATATTCTTGAGCTGACCGATACCTCGCAACTATTGTCGCTGATTGTCGCCAAAGAAGTGCTCGCCGATGCTAATCTGCCCACCGATTACGACCGCGATCGTATCGGCATCACCCTAGGCGTGGGCGGTGGTCAAAAAATCAGTCAGAGCTTGAACTCGCGCCTGCAATATCCAGTGCTTAAAAAAGTATTCAAAAACAGCGGCCTGAGCGATGAAGACAGCGAAATGCTGATCAAAAAGTTCCAAGACCAATATATCCACTGGGAAGAAAACTCTTTCCCTGGCTCCTTAGGCAACGTGATTGCAGGTCGTATCGCCAACCGGTTTGATTTTGGCGGCATGAACTGTGTAGTCGATGCTGCCTGTGCGGGCTCGCTTGCCGCTATGCGTATGGCGCTAACTGAACTGACCGAAGGTCGCAGCGACATGATGATCACAGGCGGCGTCTGTACCGACAACTCGCCGTCCATGTACATGAGCTTCTCAAAAACGCCAGCCTTCACCACTAACGAAACCATTCAACCCTTCGATATCGATTCAAAGGGCATGATGATCGGTGAAGGTATCGGCATGGTCGCGCTTAAGCGCCTTGAAGATGCCGAGCGCGATGGCGACCGAATTTATGCCGTCATCAAAGGCGTTGGCGCCTCATCGGACGGTAAGTTTAAGAGTATTTATGCGCCGCGCCCTGAAGGCCAAGCTAAAGCATTGGAGCGCGCCTACGACGACGCGGGTTTTGCCCCGCACAGCATTGGCTTAGTTGAAGCCCACGGCACAGGTACTGCCGCGGGTGACGTGGCCGAATTCAATGGCTTAAAATCGGTATTTGCCCAGGGCAACGACACCAATCAGCATATCGCGTTAGGTTCAGTGAAATCCCAAGTGGGCCACACTAAATCAACAGCGGGCACTGCTGGGGTAATCAAAGCCGCGCTGGCACTGCACCACAAGGTATTGCCTGCGACCATTAACGTTAGCAAGCCTAATCCAAAACTGAATATCGAAAGCTCACCATTCTATTTAAACACCGAAACTCGCCCTTGGCTGCAACGTACTGACGGTACGCCGCGCCGTGCTGGCATAAGCTCCTTTGGTTTTGGCGGCACCAACTTCCACCTCGTATTAGAAGAATACAAACCAGAGCATAGCTGTGACGAGCAATATCGTCAGCGCAGTGTGCCGCAAACGCTATTGTTTGCCGCCGCCAATAAAGCCGCGCTGCTTAGCGAGTTAAAAGCTGCGCTGAGCCAAAGCGTGAATACGAACGCCAATAAGAGCAGCGCTGTGAGCCTAAAGGCTATCGCTCAGCAATATCCGCTTCGTGCGCTGGCAGACACAGATGCCCGTTTAGGTTTTGTGGCTAAGGATATCCCTCAGCTGCAAGCTCAGTTAAATCAAGCCATCTCTCATCTAGAAAGCAATGCAAACGAAGCGTGGCAGCTACCTTCTGGCATCAGCTACCGCTCCAATGCCTTGCTCGCTAAAGATGAATCAAAGAAAGTGGCCGCCCTGTTTGCCGGCCAAGGTTCACAGTACCTGAACATGGGCCGCGAACTCGCCTGCCATTTCCCTGAAATGCGTCAACAAGTGATGGCCAGCGATAAAGTATTTGCTCACCACGGCCAAACTCCGTTATCCAATATCCTCTACCCTATTCCGGCATTCGATGCCGATGCTGTGAAAGCCCAAGAAGCGGCGCTGACCAATACCCTGTTCGCCCAAAGCGCCATAGGTGCGGTTTCAATGGCGCAATATTCACTATTAACTCAGGCAGGTTTTGCCCCCGATATGGTGGCGGGTCACAGCTTTGGTGAATTGTCAGCCCTGTGCGCGGCTGGCGTGATTTCGAGTGTTGATTACGTCGAACTGGCCTTCGCCCGTGGGCATGCCATGGCGCAAACGCCAAATGATACAGGCGCTCAAGTCGATTTAGGAGCCATGTACGCCATCATCCTCAAACAAAAGAATGATATCGATGCGCTTAATCGCTGTTTAGCCCAGTTTGATGGCGTTAAAATTGCCAACTACAACGCGCCGACGCAATTAGTCATCGCAGGTGGCACAGAGCAAACTCAGCTGGCTGCTAAAGCCATTAGCGAACTGGGCTTTAAAGCAATTGCCCTGCCTGTCTCAGGCGCGTTCCATACCCCCTTGGTTGGACACGCACAAAAGCCCTTTGCCAAGGCCATTGATAAAGCTAAATTCAGCGCGCCTTCAATCGCACTTTATGCCAACGGCACGGGTCAATTGCACCCAAGCGATGGCAAAGCGATTAAAGCAGAATTTAAACAACACATGCTGCAATCGGTTCGTTTTAGCGAACAGCTGCAGGCCATGTATGATGCTGGCGCCCGTGTGTTTGTTGAGTTTGGCCCTAAAAACATACTGCAAAAGTTAGTTGAAAATACCTTAAGTGAACACTTAAATGAGCTTTGCCTTATCAGCATGAACCCGACCCCTAAGGGCGACAGTGACAGTCAATTACGCTTAGCCGCAGTGCAACTCGCGGTAGCCGGTGTGGCGTTAACTGAGGTTGACCCCTATCAAGCCGTCACGTCACAGGAGATTGCCGAGCGTGAAGCGCCATCGGCGATGAACATCAAACTCACCGCCACTAACCACATCAGTGCCGCAACCCAAGCTAAGATGGCGAAATCTCTCGCCACAGGCAGCGTGACTAGCCAAGTGCAATATGTGGATCGCATCGTTGAAACGGTTGTCGAAAAAGAAGTCGAAAAAATCGTTGAGAAAGAAGTCATAGTCGAAAAAGTGGTTGAAAAAATAATAGAAGTGGAAGCGAATCAAGTGGCAGCTGTTGAAATGAAACAAAAACTCCCAAGCGTGACGCAAGGCTTAAGCAATCACCAGCAACAAGCGACGGCACCGTTGAGCCCAAGCACAGCAAACGTCAGCGGCGATGCGTTAACGGCATTTTTCAGCGCACAATCTCAAGCGGCGCAGTTACATCAACAGTTTTTAGCCATCCCACAGCAATATGGCGATACCTTCACGACACTGATGACAGAACAAGCCAAGATGGCAAGCCTTGGCATTGCAATCCCTGAAAGCCTGCAACGCTCGATGGAGATGTTCCACCAGCATCAAGCACAAACCCTGCAAAGCCACGCCGAATTTATGCAACTGCAAAGCAGTAGCAGCCAAGCGGCCTTGGCCATACTAAACAATGCGCCGATTCACTTTACTCCAGCAGTTGCAAGTCAGCCACGAGCAACTGCACCGGCTCCTGTTGCAGCAACTGTACACAATGCCGCACCAGTCGCGATTCAGGCTGTTGCGACAAGACCTGCGGTTAGCACACCTGTTGCACCTGTTGTGCAAACCGCTCCCGTTGCTTATACGCCTGAGGTAACAGTACAAGTGGCGCCTGCAGCGCCTGTCGCACCTGAATTAGTTATGCCTGCTGTGGTGATGCCAGAAGTGACACCTGTGACACCAACAATGAACGGTTTAAGTGCTGAAAAAGTACAGCAAACTATGATGGCTGTGGTGGCCGACAAGACTGGCTACCCCACTGAAATGCTAGAGCTTGGCATGGATATGGAAGCCGATTTAGGTATAGATTCGATTAAGCGCGTTGAAATCTTAGGCACAGTGCAAGACGAACTACCAGGCTTACCTGAACTCAGCCCAGAAGATTTGGCCGAGTGTCGCACCTTGGGTGAAATAGTTAGCTATATGAATAGCAAATTACCTGCAGCGGGAGCGATTGCTTCGACAGCAGCGCCAGTTGTTCAAACCATTGCCGCTCCTGCCGCCAGCGGTTTAAGCGCTGCGTTAGTGCAACAAACGATGATGGCAGTGGTAGCCGACAAGACGGGCTACCCCACTGAAATGCTGGAGCTCAGCATGGATATGGAAGCCGATTTAGGTATCGATTCAATTAAGCGCGTTGAAATTTTAGGCACAGTGCAAGATGAACTGCCGGGTTTACCCGAACTTAGCCCAGAAGATTTGGCTGAGTGCCGCACCTTAGGTGAAATCGTAAGCTATATGAATAGCAAGCTGCCCGCTGCGGGATCTGTTATTGCTACGCCGATGTCAACGGCAAATGTAGTCACTCAAGTTGTAACAGCCGTACCTGCCGCCAATGGTTTAAGCGCTGCATTAGTTCAACAAACCATGATGGCTGTGGTGGCCGACAAGACGGGCTATCCCACTGAAATGCTGGAACTTGGCATGGATATGGAAGCCGATCTCGGTATCGACTCCATCAAGCGCGTTGAAATCCTAGGCACAGTGCAAGACGAACTGCCGGGCTTACCTGAACTTAGCCCAGAAGATTTGGCCGAATGTCGTACCTTGGGTGAAATCGTTAGCTATATGAATAGCAAATTACCAGCAGCGGTGGCTATTGCTTCGACAGCTGCACCAGTTGCTCAAACCATTGCAGCTCCTGCCGCAATCGGTTTAAGCGCTGCCTTAGTGCAACAAACCATGATGGCTGTGGTGGCTGACAAGACAGGCTACCCTACTGAAATGCTGGAACTTAGCATGGATATGGAAGCCGATTTAGGTATCGACTCTATCAAGCGCGTTGAAATCTTAGGCACAGTGCAAGACGAACTGCCGGGTTTACCTGAGCTAAATCCTGAAGATCTGGCCGAGTGTCGCACCTTAGGTGAAATCGTTAGCTACATGCAAAGTAAACTTGGGCAAAATGTGGCAAGCCAGAATACAGCTGCAGTTAGCGCTGTCGTTCAGCCTGAACCTACTATCGATTTACCACAACATGATTTACCACCCCATAGTGAGGTAGTGCTAAAAAAGTTGCCAGCGGCGGCTGAATTCACGCAACGTGAGTCGCAACTATCAGCGCAAGGTGAGTCGCAACTATCGTCAAAGCAATCGTCAGCACAAAAAGCTGTGCCACGCGTTTTCGCTAAGGATGCCTGCATTATCATCGCTGATGATGGTCACAATGCTGGTGTACTTGCCCAGAAGCTGCATGCTCAAGGTCTCAAGGTCGCGATTGTGCGCTCACCAGAAAGCCTTGTAACCGGTGCATCGCCCCTCGATAGTCATATTGCCAGCTTCACCTTGACGGCGATTGACGATGCCAGCATCAGCGCAGTGATTAATGAGATCAAAAGCTTAGGAACAATTGCGGGCTTTATTCATCTGCAACCGCAACATAAAACCGCCGCCGATGCGAAAGGTTTAGTGTTGTCCAATGCCGCCAAAGCGTCGGTCGAGCAAGCCTTCATGTTCGCTAAACACTTGCAACCTTTGTTGGTCACGGGACAAAGCAGCTTTATCAGCGTCAGTCGCATCGACGGCGGATTTGGCTACCTCAACCACAGCCAAATTGCCAATAGCGAGTTAAACCAAGCGGCGTTATCAGGCCTGACGAAAACCTTAAGCCACGAGTGGCCAAGTGTGCATTGCCGCGCCTTAGACATCGCGCCCGCACTTGATGCCAAACAACTGGCCAATGCGGTGATCGCTGAGCTATTTGCAACCGATAAGCTATTAGAAGTCGGTGTTAGCCAAGGCGCAGCCCAAGCACTTGAGCGCGTGACCTTAGTGGCAGGCAAGGCCGATACCCGCCACGGCGCGGCGAACTTAACGAGTGCAGATAAAATACTGGTGACCGGCGGCGCAAAAGGCGTGACCTTTGAATGTGCGCTAAGTTTGGCCAAACGCAGCAAGGCGCACTTTATCCTTGCCGGCAGAAGCAGCCAACAAGCGATTCCCACTTGGGCACAGGGTAAAAATAACAGCGAACTTAAAGCCGCTGCCATCGCTCATATCCAAAGCTTGGGCGAGAAACCCACGCCAAAACAAGTGGATGCCTTAGTATGGCCAGTTCAAAGCAGCCTAGAAATTGCAGCCGCACTGCAAGCCTTTACCGCTGTGGGCGCGAGCGCTGAGTACTTAAGTCTCGATGTTAACAACCCTGATGCCATCGCCAGCACTATAGTGCCGATCACTGAGTTGTCTCCTATTACAGGCATTATCCATGGTGCGGGCGTACTCGCCGATAAACACATCCAAGACAAAACCTTAGATGAGTTGGCACGGGTGTATGGCACTAAGGTCACAGGCATTAGCAATCTGCTAGCCGCACTGGATTTAGATAAGTTAAAGCTGGTTGCCCTGTTCTCATCGGCGGCAGGTTTTTACGGCAATACCGGCCAAAGCGATTACGCTATGTCCAACGACATACTCAACAAAGCCGCACTGCAACTGGCGCAGCAACTGCCTAATGCCAAGGTGATGAGCTTCGATTGGGGTCCGTGGGACGGCGGCATGGTGAATCCTGCGCTGAAAAAGATGTTTATCGATCGCGGTGTGTATGTGATCCCACTAAAGGCGGGTGCTGAGTTATTTGCTAGCCAATTGTTGAGCAACACAGGCGCACAATTGCTGGTCGGTACTGATATGCAAGGCACAGTTCCAAGTGACGAACCAGCAACTCAAGGTCGCAATCTAAAAAAGCCTGAAGCGGATCTGACCACTGACGCGTCGGATCCGCATGCTTTGGCATCAACACTTGCTGCAATCGCTTTCACACAAACAGTAAAACTGCAGCGCACACTGGACCCTAAGGCAATGATCTTTATTGAAGATCACTGCATTAACGGTAATCCCGTATTACCGACTGTGTGCGCGATTCAGTGGATGCGTGAAGCCGCCTTTGGCGTGCTCAAGCAGCCTGTCAAAGTGCAAAGCTACAAGCTGCTGAAGGGCATTATTTTCGACACTGTGATGTTAGAAAATGGCGCGTTAGAAAGTGCAGCCCCCATCATGCTGGAACTTGAGCTAACGCCCTTGGATAATGCACAAGCATTCAATGCCTTAATCAGCTTTGAAGGTCGTCCGCAATATCAAGCTATTTTAGTGGTTGATGACACGGCTAGCAGCTTGAACAAAGCAACTGCTTTTGACGCGCAAAGTTTAGCGGGACTTTCTGTCATCACAACCGCGGGCAGCTTTTACAGCGATGGCACGCTGTTCCACGGCCCAAGACTGCAAGGTATTGAGTCTGTGTTGAAGTTTGACGATGCGAGCTTAGTCGCCAAGGTGAGCCTACCCCATGTTGCGTTAGCGGACTGCGGGAGTTTTGCACCTAATCTCACCCCTAAAGGCTCACAAGCCTTTGCGGAAGATTTGTTGCTACAGGCGATGCTGGTATGGGCGAGACTCAAATATGGCGCGGCGAGTTTGCCATCAAGCATTGGTGAGTTTATTTCCCATGCGCCATTTGCCTTTGGCGATACAGGTCATCTAGTGCTCAAGGTGGTAAAACACTCTGGCCGCGCCCTTGAAGCCAATATCGCGCTGTATCATCTAGATGGCCGCTTAAGCTGCGAGATGAACAACGCCAAAGTCACCATCAGCAAAAACCTCAACGGTGCGTTTTTAGTAAATAAAGTTGCTAATAAAAGCATTGAAAGCGTGGAGGCAAAAGTCGAGTGAACTTAGCCTCTCCTTTAACAACGACAAATAACGCCAAGCCACTGCGTATTGCAGTGTTGCTTGGCGATGCGCTCAACCTTGACTCTCACTCAGCCCAAATATTAGGGAGGTTTGCGGAACATGAAAGCGTTCAGATTTGCGCTGTAGATGCCGACCTCTCGCCGGCACATGAGCCAACAGTACATGGGCCGACAGCACATGAGCCAAGAATGCATGAGCCGACATCTCATGAACCTAGAGTACCTGAACAAAGCTCGCTTACCGCATTATTGAGCCAAGCTGTGGCGGCCATTGAGCAAGGCAAGCTGGTTGAACTTAAATTCAATGATGGCAATCTGCCCCAGTCTTTGTATTTGCTCGATGGTTTAACCGCCGCCAAACTGCGCCTGCACGCCCACGGGTTTATTGCGGGCTTTGCCGCAGCCAATGAGGCAACAAATGGCGTGAATGCGACTGTTGCTAATACGGCAACTGTAGCTAACACGGCGGCTGTTGCTAATGCGGCAGCTGTTGCTAATAAGGCATTAGGGGCGGCAAAGCGCAATCCAGCACAAACCGTTCAGCATCAGACAGTCGCCAACACACTCAACGAAGCATTTGTTGCGCTGCGCCAAGGCGTAACCGCCCTCGCGGCGCGAACACAAGCGCCGCTTTATGGTAAAGAAGGGGAAAATCAGCAAACGGGCTATTGGTTTAGCGACCAACATCAAGCACGGGTGTTGTGCCTAAATTTTGTCGCAAAAAAGTCAAGTCAAACGGATGAATCTCGACACCTAAACCAAAGTATTGTGCTGACCCAAGGCTCACAAGTTATCGCGCCCAAAGCACTTGTTGATGAAAACCGGCTGTTTGTGCCGATAAGTGGTGACAATATTGATGCACTCATAGCGCAACTATTACAACTTTTGCAGCGAGTTAACACTCTAGAAAATAGTACGGGCACACTGGAAAATGGCGCCGACTTGCACGCTGACTTTCACGCTGAGCAACTCAAAACTTGGTTTGAACGCTATAATGCCAACGCACCACTGGCATTAGTCTTGATGGCAGCATCGATTGATGACCTCAAACTTGAAGCCAAAGCCATGCTTACGGCGCTTGAAAATGATGCAGTGCGTCATCAGGGTCAACACTTTAAAACGCCAGCGGGTAGCTGTTTTACCGCTAAGCCGCTAGGGGATGCGGGGCTGACCTTTGTATATCCCGGCGTTGGCACTGTTTACGCCAATATGTTCAATAACTTGCATGAGTATTTCCCCGCGCTGTATCACCTGCTAGAACGTGAAGGCGATTTAAGCGCCATGCTGCAATCACCGCAGATTTATGCGGCAGATGTAAAAACCGCAGCAAGCATGAGCTTAAGCCAGCAAGCGATTAGTGGCGTGGGCGCCAGCTACCTATTCACTAAATTGCTCACGCAAGTCTTTAATATTAAGCCCAAAATGGCGCTGGGCTACTCCATGGGCGAAGCCGCTATGTGGGCAAGCCTTGATGTGTGGCAAACGCCCCACGGGATGATCAACGCCACCGAAAATAGCGATATTTTCAACCATGCCATTTCTGGCGAGCTAACCGCAGTCCGCCGAGCATGGCAGCTTGCGGATAATGAATCCATAGTGTGGAACAGCTTTGTGGTGCGCGCTGATAGCCATGAAATCAAGGCATTATTGCCAGAGTTCCCTCGCGCCTACTTAGCTATCATTCAAGGTGATACCTGCGTCATTGCAGGTTGCGAAACAAGCTGCAAAGCCCTGCTTGCAAAGTTAGGTAAGCGTGGGATTGCCGCCAATCGCGTCACGGCAATGCATACCGCGCCTGCCATGTTAGTCCATGGGCAAGTACAAGATTTCTATACTCAAGCAGTGAAACCTGAGGCACTGAAACCTAAGGCGCTGGAAGCGGCAGCACATGGCTCACCTATTCGCTTTATCAGTGCTGCGCAAACTGCGCCAGTCACCGTGGATAGCCACAGCATTGGCCGCGCGATTGCCGATACCTTTTGTTCGCCGCTCGACTTTAGTGCGCTCATTCAAAATGCCACTGAGCAAGGCGCTAGGCTGTTTGTCGAAGTGGGCGCCGATAGGCAAACCAGCACACTTATCGATAAAATCAGCCACGCCCATGCAAGCCAAAGCACAGTGAACGAGGCTACTGCCGCCATTGCCTGCAATGCCAAGGGTGCCGATGCGATTACCAGCTTACTCAAGTGTTTAGCTCAGCTAATAAGTCATAGAGTGCCGCTTTCGCTCACGCCGCTCATGCAGCCATTAAGTGCTAATGCAGCCCCTTTATCATCAGCAGTCTCACCACAAGGAGAACCCCAGTGAGTTCTCAGTATTCCCCTACTATTGATAACACTAGCGTGCCTATGGCTACGTCAAAAAGCGCGTCAACAAGCGCATCAAAAAGTGCGTCAAAAATTGCGATTGTCGGTCTCGCGACTCAATATCCTGACGCCGATAATCCCCAAACCTTTTGGCAAAATCTGCTGGATAAAAAAGACTCACGCACTCAAATCAGCCGCGAAAAACTCAATGCTAATCCCGCCGATTATCAAGGTGTGCAGGGTCAGTCTGACCGTTTTTACTGTGATAAAGGCGGCTACATCCAACACTTCCAGTTTGATGCCAAGGGTTATCAACTGCCTGAGTCTGCCTTTGACGGTTTAGATGAAAGCTTTTTATGGGCACTCGATTGCAGTCGTAAAGCCCTTCAAGACGCAGGGATTGCACAAAGCGATGCCGTACTGGCGCGCACAGGTGTCGTGATGGGAACCTTGTCGTTCCCTACTGCCCGATCCAACGAATTATTTTTGCCTCTGTATCATCAAACCGTTGAAAAGGCGCTGCAAAACAAACTTAATCAAAGCGCATTTCAGCTGGCTGATTTTGGCAACTCAGTTAACGATCTCAATGCCAATAGCCAAACCTTAAACATCGCTAATGGCGCCGTTGCTCACACAGCCTCAAAACTGGTCAGCGATGCACTCGGTTTGGGTGGCACTCAGTTGAGTCTGGATGCCGCCTGCGCCAGCTCGGTTTATGCGCTCAAACTCGCCTGCGATTACCTGACCACAGGCAAGGCCGACATGATGCTTGCGGGCGCAGTATCGGGCGCAGATCCCTTCTTTATCAACATGGGATTCTCAATTTTCCACGCCTACCCAGATCACGGTATTTCGGCGCCCTTTGATAGCAACAGCAAGGGCTTATTCGCCGGAGAAGGCGCAGGGGTTTTAGTTTTAAAACGCTTAGAAGATGCCGAGCGCGATGGCGATAACATCTATGCCGTCGTCAGCGGCATTGGTTTATCAAACGACGGTAAAGGCCAGTTCGTATTAAGCCCCAACAGCAAGGGCCAAGTGCAAGCCTTCGAGCGCGCCTATAGTGCGGCAAACACTCAGCCTGCCAATATCGAAGTGATTGAATGCCACGCCACCGGCACGCCGCTTGGGGATAAGGTCGAACTCGCCTCGATGGAGCGCTTCTTCGAGGACAAACTCGCGGGCTCTGCGGTGCCGCTTATCGGCTCGGCAAAATCCAACTTAGGCCATTTACTCACAGCCGCAGGCATGCCGGGGATCATGAAAATGATTTTTGCCATGCGCTCGGGCCGACTGCCGCCCAGTATTAACTTATCGGCGCCGATATCCTCACCTAAGGGGTTGTTTAGCGGTAAAAATCTCCCAACAGAAATGCATGCGTGGCCCGATAAAGCCGGCAATGACCGCCGCCATGCGGGTGTTTCCGTATTTGGTTTTGGCGGCTGTAACGCGCATTTGTTACTGGAATCCTATGTTGCCAATACAAGCAAAAAAAGTGAACAACCGACTGCCGCTGTAAGTTACCAGCACACGCCATTAACTATCATTGGCTTAGCGTCGCACTTCGGGCCTTTATCGTCGATTAATGCACTGGATAGCGCGATTAGTTCTCAGCAAAACGCCTTCATTCCACTGCCTGAAAAACGCTGGAAAGGCTTAGATAAACACCCTGACATCTTAGCTAACTTTGGCTTACCTGCTGTACCGCAAGGCGCCTATATCGACCAGTTCGATTTTGACTTCCTGCGCTTTAAAGTGCCGCCCAATGAGGATGATCGCCTGATCTCCCAGCAACTGCTGCTGATCAAAGTGGCCGATGAAGCGATCCGCGATGCCAACCTAAAGCCAGGTGGCAAGGTGGCTGTATTAGTAGCGATGGAAACAGAGCTGGAATTACACCAGTTCCGTGGCCGAGTGAATCTGCACACGCAAATGGCCGACAGCCTTAAAAAACAAGGGATAACACTCACGCAAGCTGAGTATCTCGCCCTTGAAAAAATCGCCATGGATAGCGTGCTCGATGCCGCCAAACTGAACCAATATACCAGTTTTATTGGCAACATCATGGCGTCACGCATCGCATCCCTGTGGGACTTTAACGGCCCCGCCTTTACCATTTCAGCGGCCGAATTGTCAGTCGCCCGCTGTATCGATGTGGCCGAAAACCTCTTGTCCCAAGAATCCTTAGATGCCGTGGTGATCGCCGCCGTCGATTTAAGTGGCAGCCTTGAGCAAGTGGTGCTTAAAAACGCCGTATCACCAGTGGCATTGAATGCAACAGACACAGGCTGGAAAGTCGGTGAAGGTGCCGGAGCACTGGTACTCACGGCTGAAAATTCAAATACGAATGTTCAACTTAATGATGCCAATAGCAACAACTTTGGCAACAGTTATGGTCACATCGGCGGCCAAGTGTTTGGCGCTATCCGTGACCCACAAGGTCACAGCAACACGGCGCGGATTAGCGATGACTTGTTAACCCAAGCCAAGGTGAGTAGCAGCCAAATTAGCTTGATTGAAACCAGTATTGCGGTTGAGCAACTCAGCCGTCCAGAGCTGGTACTCAATACCCTGCTGCCGAGTGTGAGTGAGCGCAGCCAAGCCGCTGACACCTTAGGCCACAACTATGCTGCCGCGGGAATGGCGAGTATCTTGAGCGCGCTGCTTCAGCTTAAAAATCACGGGCAACTTAAAAACCAAGCACAGCCACAAGCTAATCATGTGCAGCACGCACTCGTAGCCACCTTTAGCCAAGGTAAATGCGCGCAGTTATTGCTCAGCCAAAGTGCCACGCAAGCACACAATTTGCAGCAAAGGCTTAAACAAGACTTAACGCTTTCGGAGCAAAAACACTTAATAAAACAAGTGACGCTCGGTGGCCGCGATATCTATCAGCATATTATAGATACGCCGCTCGCTGACCTTGAAGCTATACAACAAAAAGCCCAAGCCATGACGGCATTGCCAGCGCGCAGCCAGCGCAAGCATTTGGCCCCAGTTGCGAGCAAAGACACGAGTGGCTTTGCAACAAGTGGCCCAACTACGGCTCAACAAAAAGAGACATTAAGCAGCATGCCAATGAATGCCCTAAGCACGCCCAATAACAATGCCGCTCAAGCAGAGCTAAAAGACGCTGCATTTTTACGTAATCAGCAACTCGCCCGTGAGGCGCATTTAGCCTTTTTACAAAGCCGCGCTGAAGGTTTAAAACTGGCCGATGCCTTGATGAAAGCCCAGCTTGCCAGCGAGTTAGCCGTCAATGGCCAAGCGACGCCAGTTGAGCAGCAAGCCATTGTTCAAACATCTGCGCCAGTGACAGCGATTCCTCCATATCCGACGCTTTATCCAAACCATGCAAAAGTGCCTGAATACACGCCACCAACGCCGATAAGCAAGCCGTGTATTTGGGATTATGCGGATCTGGTCGAGTACGCTGAAGGGGATATCGCTAAGGTTTTTGGCCCAGATTACGCCATTATCGACAACTACTCGCGCCGTGTACGCCTGCCAACCACGGACTATTTACTGGTATCTCGGGTGACGAAATTAAACGCTCAGATGAACCGATATGAGCCTTGCAGTATGACCACAGAATACGACATTCCGGTGGACGCGCCGTATTTGGTCGATGGTCAAATCCCTTGGGCCGTGGCGGTTGAATCGGGTCAATGTGATTTGATGTTGATCAGCTACTTAGGTGTCGACTTTGAAAACAAGGGTGAGCGCGTTTATCGCCTGCTCGATTGCACCCTGACCTTCCTCGGCGACTTGCCGCGCGGTGGCGACACCCTGCGCTACGACATTTCCATCAACAACTTTGCCCGCAATGGCGATACCTTGTTGTTCTTCTTCTCTTACGAATGTTTCGTGGGCGACAAGCTGATTTTGAAAATGGATGGCGGCTGCGCCGGTTTCTTCACCGACAAGGAACTCGCCGACGGCAAAGGCGTTATTCACACCGAAGCCGAAATCAAAGCCCGCAACCTTGCGCTCAATAATCCCAATAAACCGCGCTTTACGCCGCAGCTTAACTGCGCGCAACACCAATTTGATTACAGCCAAATCCATAAACTGCTCAGCGCCGATATCGGCGGCTGTTTTGGCGGCGACCATGCGGCGCATCAAGCCCAACACGGTTTGCAGTCGTCACTGTGTTTTGCCTCTGAAAAATTCCTGATGATTGAACAGGTCAGCCATCTTGAGGTGCATGGCGGCGCATGGGGCTTAGGCTCAGTGCAAGGCCATAAGCAGCTCGAAGCCGATCATTGGTATTTCCCGTGTCATTTCAAGGGCGACCAAGTGATGGCGGGATCGTTAATGGCCGAAGGCTGTGGTCAATTACTGCAATTCTTTATGCTGCATATTGGGATGCACCTCGATGTAAAAGACGGTCGTTTCCAACCGCTCGAAAACGCATCACAAAAAGTGCGTTGTCGCGGCCAAGTGTTGCCGCAATCAGGCCTGCTCACCTATCGCATGGAAATCACCGAAATCGGCATGAGCCCGCGCCCCTATGCGAAGGCGAATATCGATATTCTGCTCAATGGCAAAGTAGTGGTGGATTTCCAAAACCTTGGGGTGATGATCAAAGAAGAAGCCGAATGCACTCGTTATATTACGGATAACGATACGAATACTTCACTGATCACAACCACAGTAGCCGCGCCGCTAATGGCACTGCTGCCCGATTTAACTGCACCAACCAATAAAGGCGTAGTGCCACTTAAGCATGTAGCTGCGCCCGTCGCGCCAGCGGATTCAAAGTATGCCAACCGCGTGCCCGATACCCTGCCGTTCACGCCGTATCACATGTTCGAATTTGCCACGGGCGACATCGAAAACTGCTTCGGCCCCGATTTCAGTATCTATCGCGGGCTTATTCCACCGCGTACGCCTTGCGGTGATCTGCAGCTCACCACCCGCGTCATTGCGATTGACGGCAAACGCGGCGAGCTGAAAAAGCCCTCTTCATGTATCGCTGAATACGAAGTGCCAGCAAATGCTTGGTATTACGCTAAAAACAGCCATCATGCTGTGATGCCCTATTCAGTGCTAATGGAAATATCACTGCAGCCAAACGGCTTTATCTCGGGCTATATGGGCACCACTTTGGGCTTTCCCGGCCAAGAGCTGTTTTTCCGTAACTTAGACGGTAGCGGTAAGTTGCTGCGCCACGTGGATTTACGCGGCAAAACAATCGTTAACGACTCACGTTTGTTATCGACTGTGATTGCCGGCAGCAACATTATTCAGAATTTCAGTTTTGAATTAAGCTGCGATGGCGAGCCTTTTTACCAAGGTAAAGCGGTGTTTGGTTACTTCAAGGGCGATGCACTGAAAAACCAACTCGGCATAGACAACGGCAAGACAACTCAGCCTTGGCATGTGCAAAATGGTATAACCGCCGATAGCCAAATCAATCTGTTAGATAAACAACTTCGTAGCTTTAACGCACCAGAAGGTCAGCCGCATTACCGTTTAGCGGGCGGTCAGCTTAACTTTATCGACAAGGCCGAAATCGTGAAAGCCGGCGGTAAAGCGGGCCTTGGCTATTTATACGCCGAGCGCACCATTGACCCGAGTGATTGGTTCTTCCAATTCCACTTCCATCAAGATCCGGTAATGCCAGGCTCATTAGGGGTTGAAGCCATTATCGAGCTGATGCAAACCTATGCGATTGACCAAGACCTTGGCACGGGCTTTAAAAATCCAAAATTTGGCCAGATATTATCGGATATCAAATGGAAGTATCGCGGCCAAATTAACCCATTAAACAAGCAGATGTCGCTGGATGTACACATTACCAGCGTGACGGACGATAATGGCAAACGCATCATTATGGGCGATGCTAACTTGAGTAAAGATGGTCTGCGTATTTATGAAGTCAAAGATATCGCCATCTGTATTGAAGAAGCTTAATGCGGTAAATTCTATTTATTGAATCACTTAAAAATAATCCTGCCGCTGCGTTGGCTTTTTACACCCGAACTTTTTACCCAGGAAAAAGCAACGCAGCGGCAATAAAAACGAGACCCAAGATGACTAGCCATACTCTAGATCAATTCAATAGTAATAACGAAAAACTCAGCCCTTGGCCGTGGCAAGTCAACGATGCAGAGCTGAGCTTTGATATCGACTCATTAGGCAAAAAACTCAAAGATTTAAGCCAAGCCTGCTACTTAGTGAATCACAGCGAAAAAGGCTTAGGCATAGCACAAACGGCCGAAGTGACCACCAGTGACAGCCAAGCGCCATTGGGCTCACATCCTGTCAGCGCCTTTGCCCCTGCCCTTGGCACCCAAAGTTTAGGCGACAGTAATTTTCGCCGCGTCCACGGTGTCAAATACGCTTACTACGCCGGCGCTATGGCCAACGGTATTGCCTCGGAAGAACTGGTTATCGCCCTAGGCCAAGCGGGCATTTTGTGCTCATTTGGCGCGGCGGGGTTAATTCCATCGCGTGTTGAAGCGGCCATTACCCGCATTCAAGCAGCGCTGCCCAATGGCCCTTACGCTTTTAACTTAATTCACAGCCCAAGCGAGCCCGCATTAGAGCGCGGCAGCGTTGAGCTGTTTTTAAAACATAAAGTGCGCACAGTCGAAGCCTCGGCATTTTTAGGTTTAACGCCGCAGATCGTCTATTACCGCGCAGCAGGTTTGAGTCGCGACGAACATGGCGACATCGTCATTGGCAACAAAGTCATAGCAAAAATCAGCCGCACCGAAGTCGCAACTAAGTTTATGGAGCCGGCGCCAGCCAAAATCCTCCAGCAATTAGTGAGTGATGGTCTTATCAGCCAAGACCAAATGGCGATGGCGCAACTTGTGCCAATGGCGGACGACATCACGGCCGAAGCCGATTCTGGCGGCCATACCGACAATCGTCCATTGGTCACGTTATTGCCGACGATTTTGGCGCTAAAAGATGAAATCCAAGCTAAATATCAATATAAAACGCCCATCCGTGTGGGCGCAGGCGGCGGCGTCGGCACACCCGATGCAGCATTAGCCACCTTTAACATGGGCGCGGCCTTTATCGTCACAGGTTCAATCAACCAAGCCTGCGTCGAAGCGGGTGCGAGCGAACACACACGTAAGTTACTCGCCACCACAGAAATGGCCGATGTGACTATGGCGCCTGCCGCCGATATGTTCGAAATGGGCGTCAAATTACAAGTGGTTAAGCGCGGCACTTTGTTCCCGATGCGCGCCAATAAGCTGTATGAAATCTACACCCGTTACGACTCGATTGATGCCATCCCTGCGGACGAGCGTAAAAAGCTCGAAGAGCAAGTGTTCCGCGCATCACTCGATGACATTTGGGCGGGCACAGTCGCCCACTTTAACGAGCGCGATCCTAAGCAAATCGAGCGCGCACTGGATAACCCCAAACGTAAGATGGCGCTGATTTTCCGCTGGTATTTGGGTCTGTCTAGCCGCTGGTCAAACACAGGTGAAGTCGGCCGCGAAATGGATTACCAAATTTGGGCAGGCCCAGCGCTAGGTGCATTTAATGCTTGGGCGAAAGGCAGTTATTTAGATGACTATAAAGCCCGTAATGCGGTCGATTTAGCCAAACATTTAATGGTGGGCGCGGCCTATCAATCCCGGATTAACTTGCTGTTATCCCAAGGTGCGAGCATTCCGGTCACACTACTACGCTGGAAACCGCTTAATCGTTTTTAAGCACTACGGGACATAGATACATCAAGTAGGGACTCAACTCCCTGCTTGATGCAGTCTTCTTCACTACCTCGTTAAATCGACGCCGCCGACCTTATTACCAATCTAATCCCTTGAGTTATTGACTCTGTTTGTGCCAATGCCGCTAAGCACTGGCGCTCCAGTGGCACGCCGTAAACCCATCCTTGGGGGCTCAACGGAAAAGTCTCTTTTCCGATGGCCACTGCCGCGACAATGCACGCCAGCAACCAATCGCGTAATTTATGAATGGGTTGCGAGGCAAACTTTGATAGGACATATCCCTTCCCCAAAACTCTACATACCACATGATTTGTGAATAAAGTTTTTTGTCATTCAAAAGTATCGTTTTGTGCATTATTTCAAATAATACTTTCAATCAAGTCTTAATATTCAATATCTTATAAACAATTCGCCAAACAAAATACGTAGTAATACAGATGCATACTTTCTACCCAGAATGATATTTACTATCGTGCAAAGCTCCTTATAAATCATTAATTTGCGAGTCACCTCGCCAAGTAATTGAAGGTAAGATTATGCGCATTATATAAGTGTAAAATATCTATGAGCATAGAAGGTCAAGGTTAGTTGACGCCATTGGAATAGATCAAGAAGGTGTCGTGGTGCTAACCCTCTCAGATCATTTGGAATGGGATGACGGGCATCTATTTCTACACAGGAAAAGATTAATACCGACTTGGCTTTCTTGGAGTCTGGTGAAATATTTGAAACCAATCCAGATTCAAAGGGTAAAGAATTTAAAATTAATATTCTATGCAAGTATGAGCCTACTGCTTCTGCAATGTGGTTCATATCACAATGCACAGATATCATTAATCAAGCGGGGTTTGGTTATGAGGTGAACACTTAACAAGGCCTAGCATTGCGTCTTTCAAACTTAAAATTTGCTCGCTGTTGGCGGCGTTAAACAACTTGGCGGGCCACTGTCGTAACTTTGACGTAAGGTTGTCATAACTAAAATCAAGATTTTCGGATGATGATTAGCCTCTAGCAATCATTATTAGGAACTAGAAAATGGAACAGATGATAAACAAAGACTTAGTTAAGAAGCTTCGAAACGAACGTTCTTGGTCACAAGATCAACTTGCCACAATCTCAGGACTGAGTATTCGTACTATTCAGAGAATAGAAAGCGAAGGCACAAGCTCTTTAGAATCAAAAAGAGCGTTAGCGGCAGCTTTTGATATTAACGTTAGCAATCTAGATATTAATACCACCGCAGCTGGCACTTTGGCATCCATTCATCGTGGTCGTAAGTTTGGGTTAGCGGGTGCCACCTTGGGTCTTTTAAGCGCCTATATTGGAATATCTATATCTTTTGCCTCAGGGCATATTACGTCGGGTGAAGCAGGAATATATTATGGAGGTCTTGGTGCGTTCTATGGTATTTGCTGTGCCGTCATTGCCGTACTTTCTAAAAGATATCATACAAATGCTGCTTTATAGGACGCTCTCAGCAGTTGCTGGCGGTGGTAGTTAATGCGCAAGTGCTGACCTTATTGTCTCTTTCTCAGCCTAATTATCAACATCTTCATCTAAGCCGATACTCAAATGGTATCGGCTTTTTTTTGCTGTGCTCCTCTATTTTCTGGCTGCAACTCTTACCGAAGCTTAGGTAAAAATTGCCTATTCCACGCTTCGCACATTCGTATCCGTTTAAAACAAATCCTTTAAATTTCATTTAAAATCAACGCTTTAATTAAAACACTAAAAGTTGGCATTATGTTCGCAATCTAGAAATAACCATTAGCCGCTACCTTACAAATGACACAAACGGTCATGCGAAGGATTAAGACAAGGGCAGGAGGTTATTATGTTAGGTTGGACATTAGTATTTCTAGTTGTCGCTGTTATTGCCGGACTGTTTGGATTTACGGGTATCGCTGGCGCGGCAGCGGGAATCGCAAAAATTATTTTCTTCTTATTTATTGTGTTACTCGTAATTTCACTGCTGATTAATGCCCTCAAGGGCAAGTCACCGCGACTTTAATTTTTTTAGAAAAGGAGATGTATATGAAACCATTTACTCTGATGACAAGCGCTTCACTGGCATTACTGCTCGCTTTAGGTTTAACCGCCTGTAGTGATAACAAAGCCGAAGATGCCGGCGAAAAAATTGATGAAGTGATGACTGATGCAGGTAATGCCATTGAAGATGCCTGTGAAGAAGTTAAAGAAGGCGTTAAGGCTAAAGATACTAAGTGCTAATCTGGCCTTTAACCTAACTTGAGGGTGGCAATAGACATATCTACTGCCACCCTTTTGATCTAATGTTAACAACGCGATTCACCGATTCAGTCAGCCACTCAACATGCAGCGGTTAAATCAAAAACAGCATTGGAGGGCGCGTATGCTAAGCAAAATCCACATCAAATATTTCTACTTTATGGGTGCCGTGTTACTCGCCTATTTTGCAGTAACGGGTACGTCTCCCCTGCTCACCTTTATTTGGGCTTGGACAAGCCTGTCGCTATTTTTAGTCGGTTCTGCCTACTGGTTTAATCTCGCCAGCATTTTTAGAAAGCGCCAAGATGGCACTATCCCTTGGTATATTCGCTGGGGCTTTATTCCGTTTTTATTGGGCTGTCGGCTGTATAATCATTGGGCCAGAAAACGCGACTCTGTGCCGTCGATGCAAAAGATAGATGAGCAGTTGTATCTCGGCTGCCGATTATTTTCTGCGGATCTGCAGAAAATCAAAGCCAATAAGATTACCGCCATTCTTGATGTGACCGCCGAGTTTGATGGCTTAGATTGGTCGCAGTTTGAAGATCATATCGAGTATTTGAACATTCCCATCCTCGACCATAGCGTGCCGACCAGTGCCCAACTCAATCAAGCCGTTAACTGGTTACATCGCCAAGTGCGCGCCAATAAACAGGTGCTGATCCACTGTGCTATGGGGCGCGGTCGTTCAGTACTGGTGCTCGCCGCCTATTTAGTCTGTAAAGATAAACAGCGCAACTTCGCCGAAGTATTGCAGCAGATAAAGCAAGTCCGCAAAACCGCGGGCTTAAACAAATGGCAATTACGCGCCCTTGAACACATGCTCAAGCAAGGCAAAATCAACATCCATAAAGTGGCGTGGATTATCGCTAACCCAGTCTCCGGCGGCGGCAAATGGCAACAATATGGCGAGCAGATCCAAGGCGAACTAAAAGCCTATTTTGACCTAACGTTAAAGCTCACTACCGAAAATATCAGCGCAAACACCTTCGCCAAAAAAGCCCGCAATAACGGCGCAGATATCATTATTGCCTGTGGTGGTGATGGCACAGTGACAGAAGTTGCATCGGAAATAGTGAACACTGACATAGACTTAGGGATCATTCCCTTAGGCACGACTAACGCCCTCAGCCACGCGCTATTTGGTTTAGGCAGTAAGCTTATTCCTGTCTCTCAGGCTTTAGATAATATTATCCAAGGGCATTACCAAGCTATCGATACTGCCCGCTGTAATCAACATTTAGTCTTGCTACTTGTGGGCATTGGTTTTGAACAGCAGATGATTGAATCAGCCAACCGTGAACGTAAAAATGCCCTCGGCCAGTTTGCCTACCTCGATGGTTTATGGCGCGCCGTCAATGCCGATGTCACTTTAACCATACAGCTCAGCTTAGATGATGCCGAGCCCACAACATTGACCACCCATAGCCTTATTGTTGCCAATGCCGCCCCCTTTACCAGCGTATTAGCACAGGGCGATGGCGAGCCAAACATGACAGATGGCCTGCTCGATATTACCTGGCTAGATGCCGGCAGTGAGCCGACAGACAAGCTCCTTAGCCTAGCCGAATTAGCCATTGCAGGATGGGTAAAAGAAGGCAATAAAGACACACAGTCAAAGCCACCTAACGTGCCATCTAGCACAACCAAGGTTCACCACGCCCACGCAAAAAAAGTGCGTATTAGCAGTGAGCCCAAGTGTAAATATGTGATTGATGGCGAAATTTTTGAGCCCGCGGATCTCACCATTGAAGTTCAACCAGCATCTCTCAAGGTATTTGTGCCTTATCAAGAATCGACTGAAAATGCTATCGACTCAAAAATCATATAAATGACACTATCGCGATGTTTATTAAGATAAAAACAACAAGCGCAATAAGCACTCGCATAAAATTAAATTCACTCACTTTGGGGTGGGATTTTTGAGGACTATTGCTAAAATCCTGAAACTTACAGCCTATCGCTTGCGCGCATTGCTGCAAAACTTGCTGTAATTCCTGCTTGTCAGTGCTGTTAGCCAATTTCAGTTGACTCCCTTTAGGCTGCTGCACTTGTAAATAAGCGAGATAGTGATCGACCGTATCTTCCGCTTGGCGGTTACGGTCGAGCTGGTGCCAATGGGTTGTTTGTAGCAGATAGAGTTGCACAGCATTAATATCTGAAAAGGCATAGGCGCGCCAACGCCACAATCCAGGCAACTTCCCATTGAAGACACCTTTACCAAGCCACAATTGCTGTCGCTCGGTATCTAACCAAGATTGTTGCCGAACTAACGCTAGCGGCAGTACAGGGAACAACAGAAAAAATGCCACCCAACCAAGCACAAGCCGTAACACGGGCTCGGGTTGTAACCAGGCCGCCCTCGCACAAAGCAATCCAAGCACTAACAAGGCAATGGCAAAAAACCACAGTAGAGGTCGGTACTGGGTACTCAACGCCTTGAGATAAAGCGCACTCTTAGGAGGTTGATTAAGTATCACAGAACTTGTTCCTTGTTCCTTGTTCCTTGTTCCTTGTTCCAAAAATTATCTCACCATCCCAAATTGACCTGTGCTAGTAACAATATGAGGCATTGATAGTTTACACAATCAACACCTAACTTATTTTTAGATCCTTTCGAGTTAAACCAACGACTGACATCAATGGAAATAACCGTTGCGATATCACTCATAGTGTAACGAAAAGCTGCAACTTTGCAGTTGCAGCTAAGGTGTTATTGACCCGCAGCGGTATCCTCAGCGGTCCAGAGTCGCATGATGCGATAAGGTGGTTTGGCTGTTTCAGCTTCGCCATTAAAGGCTTTTGCTTTATGCAATTGATTCACTGAAATATATAACCAGCCCGTTTCACCAAATTGCACACTATCGGGAAAATCCAGCAATGGAGAACTGACCACTGTTGATAGCGTACCTTTGTTATCTAGCATAGATATGGCATTGTGGTTCAAATTGGTGAAGTAATGATTACCTTGTTTGGACGTTGCAGCGCCATCTGACACAGGCTTAGCTCCGACTAATTTTACAGTCGCGATAATTTTATCATTATTGCCTGTTTGTAAAGCCGCAGTCGATAACTGATACCAGTGAGTGCCATTCATTGCACCATAATAGAGTGTACTTCCATCGGCAGATAAACTGATGGGATTGACCGCGACACTAGCAACCTTGCCATTAAACAATGTTGTTTTGTTATCTATGTTCATTACAGCATCCGCTTCGGCCTGCAGCGAGCTATGACCTGAAAAACGTACGGTATGACCATCGTCGATACGCACTGCTAAGAGGCCTGGGTTGGCGATATCGGCTAAATAAATCCAGCCTTTTTGTGAATCGACAACCAGATCCTGCATAAAGCTGCCTTTGGGCGCGAGTGCTTGTGGTAGGACAATTTGTTTATATAGACTGCCATCCTTAATGTTGAATCCCCAAATCCTCGTCTGACCTAATTCTAACCCCATATCTGCGGTCCAGAGGTGTCCAGCTTTGTCCTGAGCAATCCCTAATAAGGTATCAAATTGAGTCATATTGGCAGTCGAAGCTTTTTGCAAATCCATTGAAGGCCAAGCTTTGTAAGCATTGGTTTCACGATTAACTTCAATCAGTTGTAAACCTGACGGCGTATCAAGTGGATGTACCGTGGCAAAAATCCGACCTTGTGCAGTGACGCTGACATTGCCAGGTCGTATTGGCAATTCAGCGACTGTTTCAAGACTTCCTACCGCTGGGGTAGCGTTTACAAAACTACTGGCAGTCAAAGAAAGCCATAATGCTGTAGTAAATAAGTGTTTCATATTCTATCTCCGCTTTTCTGTTTAAGGGCTGTAGAATAGGAGTTATTATTTACAAAAAAAATAGTGTAAAAATCGGTTCTGTTTCAATATTAATTTGATAATTAGCACTATTCCGCCGTCGGCTCACCCGCTTCGACTTGTTGCTCGTACTTGCTGAGCTTGTTGTAGAGGGTTTTTACACTGATCCCCAGTTGCTCGGCAGTGTCAGTTTTATTGCCTTGAGTGGTTTCTAATGCTTGATAAATGGCGATTTTTTCTAAGTCTTCTAAACGCATGCCCTGCGGAATAACCACTTGGTCATCGGCAGATGCCCCCATTTCACTCGCCTGTGGCAGTTGTAAGTGACTGGGTAAAATCTCTTGATCTGCCAAAATATAGGCTCGCTCAATGGCATGTTTTAATTCACGCACATTCCCTGGCCAAGGATATGCCGCAATCATCTGCGCACTGTCTTCAGCGAGGCTTTTATTCTGCTTTTCGGCCACATTACGATAGGCAAGAAAATGCTGCGCTAGCCCGAGAATATCATCGCCACGTTCCCTTAATGGCGGAACGCGGATAGGGAACTGGGCCAAACGGAAATACAAATCTTCGCGAAATTGCCCAGCCTCAATCGCCACTATGGGATCACGATTAGTTGCCGCCACAATCCGCACATTGGCATGCTGCACTTTGGCACCGCCAACGGGACGATATTCGCTATTTTCAAGCACTCTGAGTAACTTCACTTGATGCTCAATCGGCATTTCGGTGACTTCATCAAGAAATAAGGTTCCACCTTCTGCCTGCTCAAATACGCCTTTGTGATCGCGATTCGCACCAGTGAAAGCGCCTTTGACATGACCAAACAGCTCACTATCGACCAACTCAGGGCTTAATGCACCGCAGTTAATTGCAATAAAAGGCTCGTTCAATCTAGGGCTGGCAAGATGTATGGTATTGGCAACAAGCTCTTTCCCTGCGCCACTCTCACCAATAATCAGCACATTACTGTCGGTCGCAGAAACGCGACGTATCGTACGATACAGCTTGTGCATAGCTGCAGAGGAACCGACAAGCAAACCATATTGGTCTAGCTCGCTGGAAAAAGGCCGAGGCCGGATTGGTGATGAGACTAAATACTGGGCAAAATCGGCGAAGATGTCACTGATCAACGTCATATCGTAGGGTTTACGAAAATGATAACAGGCAAAATTCGACATTAACTGATCAAGATTGGGGTTCGGCTGACCGTCGGAGAGAAAAATAAACTCGATATTAGACAAGGCCGTATTGTCCAGCAGCCCAAGATAATCCTCACGGCTAAGGTTAGACAGCTCAATAATGGCAACATCAACGTGGTTCGCCTCAAGCTGCTCTATCCAAGGTAAATCATCGACACTGCGTAGCTTATTAAAGTCGGCTGCGCCGGCGAGTTCAATGATAGCTTGCTCGGCGTTTACATCCTGCAGGTGATAAAAAAGTGTCAATCGAGCCATGCTATCCCACTCCCTGTGTATGAAGGGCTACTGTATGTCAGTCGTGAAATTTTAACAACAGCAACGGTAATAGTTGCCGATATTCTAAGAGGATGGCGCAAGGAACCGAGAATATCAGCCTAAAATCAGCCTGTTAACATACCATTAAAAATGAGAACAAAATATGCATGGTAGCTGAACGAAACGCAATTAGTTAATCCAAACCGTTAAACAGGACTGTGCCGAACACTGGCATTTGGAGGCATTCATGAAGTCTAATGTTGTGCAACATCAGACTGATATCCGCGCCGATATCAGTTTGATTGATGAAATAATAAAGCTCAATCAAGAAGGGCTAACATTCTACAATCAGGCAATGACGTACGTCGAAGACTATAACCTTAAGCGTATTTTTTCGACCAAAGCGAATATCCACCAACGAATGTTGACGCGTTTTGAACAGCTGCGCCCTCTAACTGGTGAGCCTATTCATGGTCTAAGTCATGCAATACCAGTGACTTACACTCAAGTGACCAAATTGCTGCAACAATGCCATATGGCACAAGCGATGGCCGCACTTGTCGCCATTGAACAACAAGTGTTAATACAGATGAAACAAGCGGTAAGGCAAGCACATCAGCCACAGCTTGCCAATCAGCTCGCAGAAGGTGCCGCTTGGTTGCAAATCAGTTGCGATGGTATGAGTTCACTCAACCCCAGTTAATCCTTGTAGCTGTTAGCATCAGTGCACATCAATATGATGTCTCTGTACTAATACGGCTTGCTACTGCATACGCGAAACCTTACGCACTCAACCGCACTTATTGGTGCGGTTTTTTTATGCTCTAAAGATGGCTTTGCTTACCAGCAAAAATTACATTTTGTCGGTAAAAAAGACCGACTTAGGGGAAATCGCTGAGACATGAAAATATCAAAATAATCAACTAAAAACATTTAAATCAATATCTTAAAAAAACTGGCATGATTCGCGCATTATCTAACATCGAGAAAACAACGGAGGATATGATTATGAAAACCACAACAGCATCAGTACTAGCGACCTTACTTGTCGGTTCAATCAGTTTAAATGTCGCCGCAGCTCAAGATTGGAAGGACGGGGCAAAGGATGCGTGGATCGATGGTAAAGCTGAAACCACTTTACTGCTCGACACTAACCTCAATTCCTTTGACATTATCACCGATGTGAAAGACGGAAACGTCACATTAACAGGTAAAGTGGAAAGCAGTGTCGATAAAGCCCTCGCCTCTGAACTGATCAAAAGTTTAGACGGGGTAAAAGATGTCGATAACCAACTCACTGTAATGAATGAGAAAGAAGGCACCAGTGACGTTGTCGCGTCGTTGACCGATTCTAAGGTTGCCACAGTCGTCAAAACCCGTTTACTGTTTTCAACCGATGTTTCTGGCACCCAGATTAATGTGGATGTCGCCAATGGTATCGTCACCTTAAAAGGTGAAGTTGCTAGCGATGCCGAACGTCAGTTAGCGCTGAAAATTGCTGAGAATACCGACGACGTGAAGAAGGTTGTCGATAAAATCAAAGTCGTAAAAAACATGTCTTAATGCAAGCAGTTAGTCTTGACTCAACGATTTTATCTAATTGGTTATAAAAGTGAGTCATAACAAAGCGTCACAAAAAACCAGCCTAGGCTGGTTTTTTATGTCTATTATCAGATTTAATCAAGCTAGGTTTTCTATCTCGACTAAGGAAGACTAAATTGCGAAAACAAAAATCGAAGTGGGAAAATAAAAGCTGCGCTAAAATGCGGGCTCAGCACTGGCTTCAAAGCCAAACTGGAACTCATAAAAATGCTGACCATTTTCGATACTGATGGCCATAGTGCCCGTTAAGCCCTGCAACTCGCCCACGCCAGAATGGGGAACCACTTCTAAGATCAAACGGTTTTGCCCATCGGTCATAATGCCAAAATGTTGCAGCACGAAACTGCCCTGCTTACCGCATACATTGCCAACCACTTGTTCAATCGCCACATAGCCAGCCGAGCCTTTGACTGACGTCATCGCACTGAGCATTTCACCTTGACTGCGGCCCTCAAGCTCACCATAAAAGGTTTTATCTAAGCCCATACGCCCTAACGTCACGCCGCCAACCCCAGTCGCATAGGGGCTATCTGGGGTGAGCTTAACATCAAATTTCCCCGTAATTTTGCTAACTTGCATGACACTCTCCTTGTCAAAACCTTATGCCAAGTCTATCTACCCGAGATTGCTTGCCGCTGCGGCAAGCATGATTCACGGAACGAAAAATAACTTAGCACAAGCCTGCGCAGATCCATAATCGCATTTACACAATTCCCTTACACACGCCCCTTGCACACGCCAACTGACTACTGAGTTAAGTGACTGATGCCAGTTTCACTCACTGCCACTTCTGTGGTTTTGACGATTTCAGGGCTCTCAGACATAGGTTGGTCAGGCGCTCTATCGCGATAAGTCACGGCAATTTTGAATGGAGCTTCGAAGGGATAAACAGGTTCAATACTGTCCACCTCAATGCGATCGCCCAGCACGACGCTGCCTAAATGCTTCAAATTATTGTGTTCAAAATCGAGACTAAACAAACCAAGATACCAAAATACCCCCGAACCTTGGGTCGTCACAATAAACGGCGCCACAAAGGGCATAGTCTGCAGTTTAGGATCATCTTGAATGGGCGCGTTACTCTGGGTATCGGGCTCTAAAGCGGGATCGAAATTTAACGGGGTAATGCGTAAATAATCCAGTAATGCTCGGCCTTTTACGTCACCGTCTTGATAATCCCCCATTGCAAATTCCGTTTGCTTGATCTTAATGAAATGGGTTAAGGCAACGGATTTGCCCCCCTCTGGCAGGGTAATTTCAAACGGGTTAGCGGTATTTAAGCTAAAGAGTTTAAGCATCACTTCCGATGCATTCGCCACCGGTTTAACCTCAAGTGGTGTCACCACTTCGACCTCATTGGCCTGTGCCTGCGCTTTTTCCTGTGCCATAGCCTCGTCGTATTGCATAACTTGGCCATCTTCCATCACCATATAAATATCATCATTGGTCATGTTGAAACGGTAAATACCCGCGGCAAGTATGGCGAATATCACTAAGGTGCCCGCTAGGGTTAACTTTACAAACGTACTCATTTTCTCTCCCCAATCGCACGCTTTGTGCGCTGCTTTTCTAACACTGATCAACTTCAAATCAATGTCGGAGCAGTATTACAGATACTGAGTTAAAGCGGAGTGGGTAAAGTGTAAAAAAGTGACGCTATTTTGAAATTTGTCAGGCTAAGTTCAGCAACATGTCCTTTACTCAGTGAATATTATGGGCCGAGTAAATACTCAGCCCAACACTTAGCTACTTCTCGTTTTTCCACAAGGCTGGGGTTTGACTCGGTTGCCAATTACTTTGGGAGAAATGGGCTTGCACTAAGGAATAGATTTTATCTTGATACGAGACAAAATCAGGCTGCTGATAATCATGCTGATCCTGCCAAGCAGGGGCATAGTTATCTAGCGTGTCGAAACGGTATCCTTGGCGCTGCGCTTCTTCCACGAAGCGTTTAATTTTAGGCAAATTGATGGTCGCACCTTGACCACGGTGCGCATTCTCAAACAGGAAGTCGTGGGTCAAGATCACCACTTTACCGTCGTGCAAACCATCGCTGCAGTCTAAGTTCTGCGTGCGACTGTTGAGAGGGTTCATTGTGGTGCCCGCACAGGTGTTGATCACTTGATTGATTTTATCCACCAGCTCAACCCCATCGGCCATGGATTCAGCGGGAAAAGCCACGCCCCAATCCTCAGGCCCCCAATCAAAGTCCCAACCAAATATTTTATAGTCACTCTCGGCGAGCATGTTTTGAATTTGCACCGCAACTTGCGAACTGTTGGTAGAGGTTTCGGCGGTACAAGCAAAAGCAGGGTCCCAAGGCGGCACAGTATCTGAGGTGGCACACAAGCCGTCACCTTTAAGTTTACTGGTCACGCGCCAGCCATTGGTATAGGGCAAACGAGCCAACTTTGTCATCTTGTTGTTAGGATAACTGGCGGCATTAGGGATAAGCTCAACCACTTTGGCGGTGTTTGTCACAAAGTAGGTAAAGTCGGTGGCCGCATCTTGATAGGATTTCACCGGCCATAGACCCACTTGATTGCAATAAACCGCCCCCGATTGCACGCCATCGGTGCAGTTATGCAGCATATGATCGTAACTGTGGTTTGCCAGAATATGACCATCGTCTAATAAACGTTGCAGGGCGACAGCCGCTAACGCTTCGTTTTCATCCCCTTCGCCATACATATGAAATGCATTGATAAAGAAGGTCGCCTTGATATTGGCATCCTTTAGCGCATCCAATACCCCTAAAGTCGCGTCAATTGGACCATCATCAAAGGTGAGGTAAATGGTTTTATCGCTGGCGTGGGCAAGACTTACGCTCGCTATACAGAGTCCAACTGCGGCGGCTATCGATTTCAGTTTCATGATCTCATCCTGTAGATAATGCTTAAAGCTAATGTTTAAAATTAATGAGTTAATGCCCATTGTGTCTAAACTCGCACACAGTGGCGGCACTCATTCACTCGGCTTATCTATAGTGAGTAATCTAGCCAGCGTTAGTTATACCATCCTAGCAACAAGCCATACTTTTCTACGCTAAGTCGTTAAATCGTCCATCAGCATTCAAGTTGAAATCACCGCCGCCCTCGCGTTAAACACAATAGAAAAATACCAATCCTAGTGTGAAAAGTACCGCATCAACAATTCGATAACAGGTAAGTTAACTGGAGAAAAAAACAACACTAAAGCACTACAGGGACGCTATAACATGTCAGAAGGTCAATTATTTAAGAGCTCTTTGCTCGCATTGTGTATCGCTAACGTCTTATTCGGGATGAGCTCAACCGCAGTCGCGGCGGAGCAACAAGAGGCAACGGCAGAAAATATGGAGGTGATCCAAGTACGCGGCATACGTCGCTCGATTGAAGCCTCGATGAATACCAAACGCTTCGCCGACTCCACGGTCGATGCCATCACATCGGAAGACATAGGTAAGTTTCCCGATAAAAACATCGGTGATGCGCTGCAGCGAATTTCAGGAGTCACAGTCGATAGGCAATACGGCGAAGTAAGCGGTGTCACTATTCGCGGCACAGCGCCAGAGCAGAGCCGTATTTTGCTGAACGGTCAAACCGTTGCCAGTACTTCTTGGTATGACCTTGGTCCTGCCACGCGGACCTTCAATATGGAATTGTTGTCGGCAGAGCAAGTGAGTGCGGTTGAAGTGCACAAAACCCCGACCGCGAGACTTGAAGAAGGTGCGCTGGGCGGTACTGTTGATCTCAAAACCCGCAAGCCCTTAGATCTTGATGCCCACACTTATCAAGTGGCTGGCGAGCTGAGCCAAAGCAGTCTTTACGATGAAACGGACCCGAGCGGCTCTTTCCTCGGGAGCTGGAAAAATGACGACGAAAAGTTCGGTATTTTAGGCGCCTATTCAGTAGCAAAAATTACCAGTGGCCGCCAAGTGCTGGAATCACTCAGCGGTTATTATGAATACTTCGCTGCCGATCCCGCGCAAAATCAAGAATCTACCGTAGGTGCATGGGGCATTGGCTCGCAGGCATTTAGGGCAGAACGTGAACGGACCAGTGCCCAAGTCACATTGCAATTTGCACCGACAGAAAAAACAGAATTTACCTTAGATTACTTTAATTTTGAACTCGATATCCCCCACGTAAACCATAACTTCTTAACCGTTGGCGCGCGCGGTTCGGGCTCCACCAACGTAGTGAACAACGCACAAGGCGGCACAGCATCGGCAACGATTCTGCCGGCGTATGCGTCGATTATTTATAACCCTGTGGTACGCCACGCGGTCAATATGAAATCTGACGTACTCAACTTGACCGGAAAATACGTCGGGGACAGTTTTACGGTGAGTGGCGTTATTGGCCAATCGACCTCAGATGGTGGCACCCAAGGCGGCTCATCTTCTTGGTGGATCCCCGCGACGGACCAAGGAGGCAAAATTGGCGATCCCGCCTTCCCTAACGGACAAGGCAGTGTCGATGGCGGCTTTAGTTACGATGCCACCGGTCCCTACCAAGTGGTGCTGACGAGTTTAGATGCCAACGATGCCAGCCAGTTCAAGCATGCGCAGGAAGCCAACTACGAAACCACAGTGCAAGATCATAAAGTGACCTACGCACAGTCCGATTTCGAATATCAACTCGACCATGATTTTATTAACAAAATTGCGGTCGGGATTAAGTACAACACCAGTGATTTCGAGCGTAATGCCTTCAACCGTAACCCCGCAGAAATCCTAGGTTTCGTGCCCAATGGCAACCTAGCTAACTGGAGCGATGGCGTGCTGTCTGGACTACATTCCCAGAGCGGTGGCAATGTGCTCGACTCCTATGCCAAGTTAGATGAAGACAAATGGTGGGCCTTTATCAGTGAGAAATACGCCAATGGCGAGTTAGTGGAAGTCGCCGATCTCGGTAACACCTTCACTGTCGAAGAGGATATGTTGGCCCTGTACGCCCAAGCGGATTTCAGCGGCGAATTCTACCGTGGTAACTTTGGCGTGCGTTACGTTAACACTGACCAAACCTCAACCGGTTTTGCCGATGGCAAGCCCTACAATGAATCAGTTAATTACGATAATTGGCTACCGAGTATCAACGTCGCCTTCGATCTGCAGGAAGATTTAATCCTACGTGCTTCGGCCTCTTCAGTAATGGCACGTAACAACTACAGCGATCTAAAACCTGGCCTAGCCATAGCAAAAAACTTTGGTACTGCGAGCGGCGGTAATCCCAATTTAAAACCCTATAAGGCGAACCAAGCCGACCTTGGCATCGAATGGTACTTCACTGAATCTTCTATGCTGTCGGCGGCCTTGTTCTACAAAGATATTGATAACGTAGTGTTTGTCACTGAGTCGACTCAGTACATTGAAGGTTGCGGCGCGTCAGAGTCCGAGTGGGATAAATGCCGCGTCACAGCCCCAGCCAACGGCGGCAGCGGCTCAGTGACTGGGCTTGAAATCCAGCTACAGCATAACTTTGAAAGCGGTTTTGGCTTCTTGACCAACTACACCTATGTTGACAGTAAGAGCACGCGCCCCGATGGCACGGAGCAGATGATTGAAGGTGTGTCAGAAAACTCCTTCAACGGTTCACTCTTCTACGAAGATGATCTGTTCAGCGCCCGTATCGCCTATAACTGGCGTTCAGAATACTTAGGCGTGGGTAACATTCAAAACGTGTTAAACGACAGCTATCAACAAGTCGATGCCTCGATTATTTGGCATGCAATGGAGAACTTAGATGTTTCACTCGAAGGGGTTAACTTAACCAATGAAGTGGTGCAATCCTATGATGTTAAATATGGATTGACGCAAAATACCATCGAATTTGGTTCACGTTATTTCGTCGGTGCCAGCTACAAATTTTAAACTTGAGTCACACCATAGCCGACCTTAGGGTCGGCTTTTTGCGTTGATAATGCAGCGGGGATAAGCCATGAAAGTGAAACAAGCAATCAGAAAAATCATTATCTTAGGTGGCGGTACCGCAGGCTGGATGGCCGCGGCCGCCCTCGCGAATAACCCCGTATTTGCCGCCATTGAACTCTGTTTAGTGGAATCGGACAACATAGGCACTATCGGCGTTGGCGAAGGCTCGACGCCACACTTAAAACGCTTTATGGACAACTTAGGCATTAGCGAAAAAGATTGGATGGAACAATGCCACGCCAGCTATAAAACCGGCATCGACTTTATCAATTGGAATGGTGACGGGCAGCAATATTTCCACCCTTTCTATTTTCAAATGGATGTAAAACCCGCCGAAGTCTTTTTTATCAACGCCAATGCGAGGCGCCGAGGGCATGGCAATGCCGTTAAACCCGATGCATTTTTCTCAAGCGGTGTACTGGCCAAACACAATCTCAGTCCAAGGCCGAATAAAACAATGCCCTACATCAACGAATACGGCTATCACTTCGATGCGACTGAGCTGGCCAACTACTTAAAAGATTATGCCTGCCAACGCGGCGTACGGCAGATCATTGCTGATGTGGTTGAGGTGTCAACCACCCAACACCAGCAGATTGAGACGCTGATCCTAGCAAATGGTGAACGACTGAGCGCCGACTTTTTCATCGATGCCAGCGGCTTTAGCGCTAAGTTAATCCATAAAGCCCTAGGTGTACCCTTTCAATCCTTCGCCGATGAGTTACTCAACGACAGCGCCGTTACTGTACCTGTACCTGCATTAATGGACTCCACTCAAACGCAGCAGGCCAAGTTCCATACCCGCGCCACGGCGCTCAGTGCGGGCTGGTTATGGCAAATCCCCCTCACCCACAGGCTTGGCAATGGCTATGTGTATAGCAGTCGCTACCTCAGTGCCAATGCCGCGGCCAAGGAATTGTTGCACAGTGTTAATCTGCCTGAATCGACCCAAGTGCGGTTTCTCAAGCTGCGGGTTGGCGTCAGTGACAAGGCTTGGCACAATAATGTGTTGGCGATTGGGCTTGCGCAAAGTTTTATCGAGCCGCTCGAAGCCACATCCATCATGATGACCCAGTTCACCCTTGAAAGATTTATGTCGTTATTCGAGCGCTATCAATTGAATAAGCAGGCAGAGACCTTAAGTCGACAAACACTCAATCAGGCAGCCATGCAGTTAGTGCTCGGCATAAAGGATTATATTCAGGCCCATTATGTCACCAGCCAGCGCAGCGAAGCCTATTGGTTGGCGGCGAGAAAAGTCGCCATTTCCCAAAGGCTGACGCAACTGTTGCAAGCTTGGTATCAAGGGGATGACTTTGATTTACTGCTTTACCAATACGATCAGCAGCTCGCCTACTTTCGCCCCTCTTGGTATGCACTGTTAGCGGGAATGGATTACCGCGACCCAAAACTCAAGCGTCCATTTGAGCCGATTTCAGCGGAGATCACATCGCAGGCGATAAGCTACTGCCAGACCTTAGTGGAGCAGTATTTTCAGCCTAAGTATTCGTGATAGTAAGGGGTTAAATCGCCCTTTGTTTACTGCTAAAGCGCTGGCGAAAACGACTCGGCGTGACGCCTTTAAATTGAATAAAGCGTCGATTGAAATTAGATAAATTATTGAAACCACATTGATCGCTGATGGTTGAAATCGGGCTCTGGTTCGAGAGTAATAACTTGCACGCCTTAGCGATCCTGAGTTGATTGATAAACTCAGTTAAGGTTTTCTCGGTGCGTTTTTTAAAGAAGCGATGGAAATGATTGGTGCTCATGTGCGCCAACTTTGCCAAATCCTGTGCCGACAAGGCCTGAGTGTAATTGTCATAAATATGCTCAATCACTTTATCGAGTTTTTTCACGGTAAAGTCGAGCTTACTGCCGTGGGTGAACAAGGTGCTCGATAAGAGTTCTTGCTGACTATCCTGTTGTAATAACGCTAATAATTCCAATAACAAAATATAGCGTTTAAAGGGATTGGCCGTCTCCATCGCGATAAACACGCTATGGGCCTTGCGCGCCGTTTCCTCACTAAACAGTACGCCCCGTTTGGCATGGGTCAACAACGAATGCAAGGACGCTAACTCGCGTTGCTCATTCACAATTTGGTGCAGCCAGGCCGCAGGAATTTGCGCCACATAGACTACTTCCGGCACGCGAGTTTTCAAATTCGCCCCCATCGAAGCGGACTCATTCAAACCGTCATCCTTTGAAGCCTCGGCGCTTGAACTATCAAGGTTCGCCTCGGATTGCCAGCCGTGGGGCATGTCTGGGCCTATGATCACTAAATCATAATCGCCATAACGGGCAATATGATCGCCCACATAACGCATTCCATAACTGTTGAGGGTTAAGCAGATTTCATACTCGGGGTGATAATGCCAGTTGAGATCCATGTGCTCCCATTCATAACGAAAGTAACGCCAAGAACTGTTTTCATCGGGGATCACTTTTTCACACAGAGGTTTCATCCATTAAACTCCCATTGCCATTCCTTTACCTAAGCTTCAATCAGCTCTTATAGTTCAACGCCATTCATTAAAACTGGCGGTTATGCCAACCTGTTAAATTATTCAATTACTTAGACCTTATTTTTAATACCAGCTTTGACCTATCAGCGCAGCGAAATCGCTGTGCCTTCGCGCACTATTGTCTATAGCAAGCCAGCCTTGCAGTGATACTAAAATCTGCCACTTTGATACTATTCTATCCAATGTTAATTAAAGGTAACTATTTTACAAGTACACAGGTTATCAGCAGTCGCGATGTACAGCTTGCAACACAGTCTCTAGCGCCCGTATTAACTGCACCTGAAGTCAATCAGCACAAACACAATTTGACTATGTGAGAATAGTATCGACAGAGGCACCATTCGTATCACCACCAAAGCGAGCGTCAAGCCACAATGAATTTCACTTAATTCAATTGGCTAAGCACATGAAACACAAACTCATCATTCTGTTTGTCCTCTGCACTTTCTTTGTGATTTCCTTGATGACCAACAGCATGGGGCCGATTTTCCCTGCGTTAATTGACAGTTATGCTATCGGCCTGACGTTGGCGGGGTTATTTCCCTTTGCGTTTTTTATCGCCTACGGCGTGACATCGATTCCTGCGGGGATTTTGGTGGACAAGTACGGTGAAAAGCGGGTGATCATCTTAGCCTTTAGCCTGGCGTTTATCGGCGCCGTGACTTTTGTGTGTCTGCCCACCTTTAGCATCGCCATGTTTAGCCTGTTTTGTATCGGCACTGGCATGAGTTTATTGCAGGTAGCAGTCAATCCCTTACTGCGCCAAGCCGCGGGGCCTGAGCATTTTGCCTTTTTCTCTGTACTAGCCCAACTCGCCTTTGGCGGCGCCGCGACCTTAGCGCCGCTGGTGTATCAGCATTTTGTCGCCTTAGATCAAGCCAGTGTTACATCAGCCAACTATGTGCAACAGCTATTGCCCGAGAACATGAGTTGGCTCGCCATGTATTGGTTATTCGCCGTGGTCGCGCTCGCCATGGTGCTCTTTGCCAGCCTAGTGAAGATGCCCAAAGTGAATAAACTGGCAGATGAGTCGGCAGGTGCCATGGAGACCCATTTACGCCTTTTCAAAGATAAAACCGTTTTGAAATTCTTCTTCGCTATCGCCGCCTACGTAGCGCTTGAGCAAGGGCTTGCTAACAGTATCTCAGTCTTTTTGCTTCAATATCATGGTCTTGATACCTTAAGTGTCGGCGCCAATGTGGTTAGCGATTTTTGGTTTTACATGACGCTCGGCTGCCTACTCGGTTTGCTGCTACTTAAACTTATCGACAGTCAGATCTTGCTGCTCAGTTTTTCCCTTAGTTCACTGGTTTGTTTTCTGGTGGCGATTTGGGGACCGAGCCAACTAACATTAATTTGTTTCCCATTGGTTGGCTTTTTCATTTCTATCATGTGGTCGGTGATCTTCTCGCTGGCGCTTAATTCTCGCGCCCAAGATCACGGATCATTCGCTGGCATTCTCTGCACTGGCATTATCGGCGGCGCGTTTATCTCGCCGATCATTGGTGTTATCAGTGAGCTGTCCGGCGAGTTACGGCTCGGGATGCTAGTGCTGTTAATTCCTATGGCATACATAGGCTATGTCGCGCTAACGGCTCGTCCCTTAATTAAAAACACCACATTATTTTCAACAAAAGCGGCCTCAAAGAATGACGAGCCGATGGCAACAAACAACACGAGAGGCAACAAGCTATTATGAGCGTCCTATGTTTAGATCTTGGGGGAACTAAACTGATGTTGGCACAGGTGGAAGGTAAAACCTTACTCGACACTTGGCGGTATCCCGTTCCCGCCGATGGCAATTTCGAACAATTATTCGATTTCCTCGTGACCTGTATCCACAGCCACCTCACACCTGAAACCTATGGTATTTCCATCGGGATACCCGGCATGGTGGATATGCACAGCGGCACCTTACTCGAAGTGCTCAACATCCCAGCATTAACGGCAACGCAGTTAACTCAGCAGCTTAAAAATACCTTTGAGATGGATGTGGTTGTAAATAACGATGCAAACCTCTTTGCCCTTGGTGAAGCTGTGCTCAATCACAATCAAGACATGCTCGGGATTACCTTAGGCACAGGCGTGGGCGCTGGGGTGATTTTTAATGGTCAGCTGTATTCGGGTAAACATTGCGCCGCAGGTGAAATCGGCAGTTTGAGTTATCGCGATGGCATTATTGAGCACTACTGCTCGGGGCAATACTTCACCGTTCACCATCACATGAGTGGCGAGCATTTGTACCAAAAAGCCTGTGAAGGTGACAGCCAAGCGCTGCAAGCCTTCGTCCATTTTGGTGAACACTTGGCGCACATGATCGCCCAAACCTTACTGGTATACGATCCTAAAGATATCGTCCTTGGCGGCTCAGTCAGCCAAAGCTTTCCCTTTTTTATTGAAGCGCTTAAACAAAAATTGCAGAGCTTAGTCTATGGCCCGCAACTGGCGGACTTGACGATTTCAGCAAGTCAACATCACAATGCGGCACTCATAGGCGCGGCGCAGTGGTTTTTTCAACAAAAGGACTCAGCTAAGTGAAAGGACTAATAAAAGAGAAAGGGAAAATAAAGTGGCAGAGGATTAAGACGGCCTTAGTCAGCAGCATAATGGCAGTGCTTCCCGTGGCGTCGGTGCTTTCAATACTTGCGATGCCATCGGTACAGGCAACCAACGCCGTAAAGGAGGCAAATCATGTCGCGCTGAATCAATTGGCCGATAAACTTCAGTTAAGTTATCAGTTAACCGCCAGTTACCTTGAAACCTGTCCCGCTAAAGAAGCCCAATGCTATCGCTCCGCCATTGAGCTAACCTTGCCCACTCAGCTATCTAGTGACAAGCTATCCAGTGAAGAGCTAAATCATGGCGACTGGCAAATTTATTTCAGCCAGCTATCACCCGTTTATTCTGTCGATGCGGGTGACTTTAACATTGAGCATATCAATGGCGATTTACACAAAATCACTCCTAAAGCCAGTTTTAAGGGTTTCGTCGCCAATCAAGTTTATCGTATTGAGTTTTATAGCAAAGGCAGCCAAATCACCCGCTCCGAGTTTATGCCAAATTTCTTTGTCGCTATGGGCGATAAGGCGCAGGTCATTAAGAGCACTCAAACAAGGCGCGATCCAGAAACAGGCTTAACCCAGCAAGACTACCTGGCGCCTTTTAATGCTGAAAAACAATTCTTACTGGCAAAAAACGATGCAACCCCCTTTGCCGATGGCCAGTATTTAGCCGAGCAATATCAAGCCTTAGCCGCAGACAAAGCACCTGACATTAGCGGCAAACTTATCCCCACGCCACTTCATAGCCAAAGCCTAAACTCGGCGCCTTTATCCCTTGCTAAAGGTTATCGACTCGCGGCTGCAACTGTCGATTTTAAGGGCCGGCAGACGGCGTTGGATTACCTCGATTCTTTAGGCTTTTCGGCCAAGGACAAAGGCACGCCGCTATTATTGCAACTCGATACTCAAGCTCCTAAAGTCGCCAGCACTGAAGCCCATGATAGTGAAATTAAAAACAGCGAAGCCTATCGGTTAACCATAACGGCCGAGCAAATCAGTATTCGAGCGAGTAGTGAAGCGGGACTCTTCTATGGCCTACAGAGCCTAGCTGGGCTGATCAGTTTAAGTGACGATCAACTGGTCGCCATCGATATTCAAGACCAGCCTCGTTACGCCTTTCGCGGCCTGCACATCGATTTAGCCCGTAACTTCCACTCGCTCGATTTTATCAAACGCATTATTCCACAGCTCGCCGCCTATAAAATCAATAAGCTGCATTTGCACTTAGCCGACGATGAAGGCTGGCGTTTAGCCATACCCGGCTTACCCGAACTGACCGATGTGGGTGCAAAACGTTGTTTCGATTTAACCGAGCAAAGCTGTTTATTGCCACAACTGGGCAGCGGCATAGCGGACGTAAACCCCGTCGATGGCTACTTAACCGTGGCGCAATACCAAGCAATATTACAACTGGCTGATGCTCACCATATCGAAGTGATCCCTTCACTGGACATGCCGGGGCATTCACGCGCCGCGATAAAATCCATGGAAGCGCGTTATCACAATTACCTCGCCAAGGGAGACAAAGCTAAGGCGGAGGAGTTTTTACTGACTGAATTTGCAGATAAAACCCAATATTCGTCAATTCAGTATTATCACGACAATACACTCAATGTGTGCTTGGCGAGCACCTACCATTTTATCGATACTGTGATTGATGAAGTCAAAAAAATGCACCAAGCCGTAGGCGTTCCCTTAGTGCATTACCACATAGGTGCCGATGAAACTGCGGGCGCTTGGGTCGACTCTCCAGCGTGTATCGCAATGAAGCAACAAAAAACCGATGAGTTAGCCGGACTGCATTCGCTCAATGGCTACTTTATCGAGCGCGTCGCTAACATGTTGGCGGATAAAGGGATTATTGCCGCAGGTTGGAATGATGGCATGGGTGAAGTTCGCCCCGAAAACATGCCCGCCCAAGTGCAATCTAACGCTTGGTCGCTGATTTCGGATAACGGTCATCTAATCGCCCATAAGCAAGCCAATTTAGGCTGGAAGGTGGTGATCTCAACGCCGGAAGTCACCTATTTTGATTTCCCCTATGCTAGCCATCCAGATGAGCGCGGCAATCATTGGGCCTCGAGGGGGATTGACAGTTTTAAGGTGTTTAGCTTTATGCCAGACAACCTGCCCGCCCACGCCGAGCGCTGGCGCAACACGTTTAATCAGCCCTTTACCTCAGATGATACTCAAAGCCAATTGCATGCTGGCCGCGGTTTTTATGGCCTACAGGGGCATCTTTGGAGCGAAATGGTGCAATCGGATGAGCAAGCAGAGTACATGTTATTCCCGCGTATGATAGCCCTCGCCGAACGGGCATGGCATAGGGCGCCATGGGAATTAGTCTATGATTATCAAGGTAAAATCTATAGTCAGCAAACTCAACATTTTGCCAGTCAACTCAATGGCCAAGCCGAGCAAGTCCTCAAACAGGATTGGCAAATTTTCGCCGCTGTGTACGCCAATAAAGTGCAACCTAAGTTAGCTAAAGCGGGAATTTTCTATCGCATTGCACCGCCTGGGATACGTGTTGAACATCAGCAGTTAGTGCTCAATAGCTTGTATCCCAATGCCGAGCTGGAATACCAACTCGACTCAGGACCTTGGCAAAGCTACCGCCATGCTTTCAAGCTTAATGATGTCAAACACATCCGCGCCAGAGTCAAAGATGGCACGCGTTATTCTCGCCCATCGACTTGGCAAAACCCCCGCGAATGATTCATCGCAAAAAAGTCGGCCATCATATGTGATGGCCGATACGTTAATTAGCTATTTAATTAATGCCGCTGGTCGATAGGTTAAGTCTAAGCTTAACGCTCTTAAATTGAGGCTTTTCAATCACAGCGCAACTCAGGCTATAATCTCAGTATTCGCGAGCACACTGTACCAGTGCAACACGCTGCCTGTGCAATGCGCTTTATCAGTGACTGTTCACCATAACATTTTACCTAACCTAAGGATCCACCTGCCGATGACAACTGCTTCGACTAGCCCCTTTGCCGTGTTAAACCAAACCACAGCAACCTCGTTTAATGAGCAGAAAAATCTGATTAAACGGGTATTTAAAGGTAAGCCAGTGCAATGTCCCAGCTGTAAACAGACACTTAAAGTGATATTGCCAGAGCAGGCAAAAGTCGAACAAGCCGCAGGAATTTACTGTGCTAAAGGCTGCACAGATATTGAACTCGATATGGAAGCCGTCGCGGGACTCTAATCATTCCAGAGCCAACCCACACTGGCATTAGCTTCACATCGACGGCCAAGCGACGATTACAATAGTCACTGTAATTCACCGTTATAAAGTAAATATCTCTCTAATTATCAATGAGATTATTTAAACTGATCACGGCAGTTGCTTAAGCTGCCCACGAAAATAGTGTCGATAATAGCCCACCAAATTACTGCCAATAAAGAGTACCTCCATTAACACTGCCACAGGCGATCCCACTAAGGCATTGTGAACGAGCCAAAAACTGGTTCCGACTATCATCAGTAATCTAAGATCTTTATCCCTTTGGCAGAATGCGGCGCGGGTTTGAAACAGTGTGCCGAGACAACTGATCACCGTCGTTATGCCATTGAAGGTCACGATACTCATTGCCACTGCTGCGCTAGAAAAACACCACATGGCCACCTTTGACGTCGTAAACATGCTGGTGAGATAACGCACTGTGGCTATGCCCATTAAGCCTGCTGCAGTCCATTGCTGCAACAGACAAAAATGAATAGAAATCAGAATACCCGATACAAAAAGGCAGGCGACAATCCGCTCCCGCGCCTTAAATTGAAACGAAATCAGATCGAAGATAATGGCTATCGCCACCAAAATTTGAGACAAGGTAAACGCAGTCAACTTATTAAGCCCCTTAGCTTTAAGCAATAATGCGCACTCTGATTGGAAGCCTTATAGACTTGAGGGCGCAACTTAAGGCGCAGCATCATAGGAATCGTGCTTTAGCGCATTAACTTAAGTTAACTGGGGCAAAAAACGTTAAAAAGAGTCTTGAAGTCGTCGACGCATACGCGACAAACTGATTGCCGTAATGCCAATATAATTAGCTAACTGACCTTGGCTTAACCGCTCAAGCCAAAGTGGTGAATGTTCGCGTAAATACAGATAACGTTGCTCAGGTGTGTGCAGCAGTAAAAAGGCTTCCTTTTGTTCTTTATACAATAATTGCTGTTTAAGTAACCCAAGTTGCACGGGCTGCAGCGAAGTATCATCCAACACGGATAACGGCATTAGGATAAGTTTACAGGCGCTTAAAGCTTCTAATTGGTAACGAGCGGGAATTTGCTTCAGCCAACTGACATACAAAAAACACAATTCACCCTCGAAATAAAACTCCTTACAGCGCTCTGTGCCCTCCTGCGTATAATGGCAAGCGCGCACTATACCATCTACAACAAAATATGCCTGTGACTGCGCCTCACCTTGGCTAAGAAGCACCTCTCCCGCCGGCACGTTCAACGCTTTAAACTGTGGTAAGTAACATTCAACAACAGCTTGACTCGCCCCTAATGCAAGCAAAAATTGTTGCAGAGGCTGGCAAGTTGACACTTGCAATACAGCAGTCTTTTTTACGTCATCAGGTTCAATCATGCGAGCTACTCAGCGATTTATCACTAAACACTTAACCATTGCCATTCGAGTAAGGGTTCAGCACTCGCTTGCAGACCCCGGCTCAGCGTGACGTTAAATACACTTTTAGCGGGAATCACTCCCACGCCCTTGGGGGTGCCTGTCATCACAATATCGCCTTCATCGAGACTGATAAACGCTTGTAGTTCGGACAATATGGTCTGAGGTTTGTAGATCATTAAATCGATATGCCCCTCTTGCACCAAGTTGTCGTTGATACTCAAGGTAAAATGCAACGGTGCCTCGGCATCATCAATCGCCACAAAGGGACTGAATAACGCAGCACCATCAAAGGCTTTTGCCCGCTCCCAAGGTAATCCCTTGGCTTTTAACTTGCTTTGTAAATCACGTTTAGTGAGATCTAAGCCAATGGCAACGCTGCTAAAACGGCCATCTTGAAACATAAAACACAGCTCGGTTTCATAGTGCAAGGCTTCACCTTGATGCTCAGAAAGTAGCACAGTCGACATCGCCGAATTGGGCTTTAAAAACACCACCATGTCGTCGGGTATGTCATTGCCTAACTCATGGATATGGTCGACATAATTACGTCCAATGCAGACAATTTTTGTCGGTACGATACGCTTTTCACCCAACACGACAGATTTCATTTTTAATCCTTTTTAAGATACGGTTGAGATTATTTTTAAATAATCAAACCAAGAAGTTAACCTTAACTAGCGCTAAACTCTCAATAGAAAAATTCACTTTACTTCTGACGAACTCTGCTACACTTGAATTAATATTTCAATAAAAACAGCGATCTAATCATTATTAAACCCATTTTACAGGGACAGTCCTAGAAGAGGTTTTCGCACTATGTTGACGCTTACCATAAAACAAAAAATCATTTTTAGCTTTAGTGCCATCGGCGCCCTGCTCATCGCTGGCAGCAGCTTCTTCTATTATTCACTCTCACAAGTGCAAACCGCCTATCAAAATATCGAAACCTTAGCCGTACCGGTGCAAAAGCAGAGTAATAGCTTGCAACTGGTGCTGTTAAAAATGTCACGCCTTGCCACCTTGGCCCATAGCCAGCAAGACACAGCCGCCTTAACCAAAAGTCAGCAAGGGTTTACGGCGCTGCAGAAGAAATATCAAAGTATCGAAAATGAGTTAATTGAACGAGTAGCTGATCAGCCTAAAATGCAGACTTCTCTAGATGAAGCAAAGGCAAGATACCAAGCCTATTTGCAACAAAGCCAGGCCATGTTTAGCGCGAAACTCGCCAATGAACATGCAAAGCAGCAATACCAACAACTCTTTGAGCGCTTTAACGATGCCAAGACCAACGCCAGTAATGCGATGATCGATCTCGAAACCCTGTCCATCCCCGATAATCCCACTCTGCTCGAAGAGATTGTCGGTACAGGCACGCGTATCGACGACATGTTGTATACGCTAACCAACACTATGGGAGAGCTGATCCACACTCAAAGTTTGGAGGTGATCCTATCGCACCAGCAAGATGTAGGTATTTTACTGGGGAACCTCACCACTAACTTTACTTTTTTAAAACAACAAACTGATGGGCTTGATACCTTAGGCTTGCTGCAAACCTTCGAACAGCAATATGCGATTATCAATACCTTACTCGCAGCGCCTGCCGAGCTTTATAAAGCACAACAAGCCGTGGTTGAAGCACTGCGACAATCAGAGCAGCATTATCTCGATGCCGATAAAGAATTTAACGCCAGTAACCTCGCTTTAGACAAGTTAATCACCTTAGCCGACCGCCGATTTAGCAGTCTGCAAAACATTGCCAGCGATGCCATTGAGCAAGGGCAAACCTTAGCGATAGTGCTCGCCATAGTGTTTATCCTTATGGTGAGTTTTATTTCCTTCTTTACCTCCAAGGCCATGCTCAATCCATTAGCCTTAGTGAATGGCGCGCTGGCGAGCATCGCCCGTGGAGATTTATCTAAACGCATTCATAAACGCCATGACGATGAATTTGGCACCCTAATTGATAACATGAATACCTTGAGTGACGACCTTGCCAAGCTACTCACCAATATCAGCCAAAATGCCCATTCACTGGACAGCTCTGCCACCCAAACCAATGAGCAAGGCCAGCGTATCGCCAATGCAGCAACTGCGCAAATCAGCCGTGTCGATGAAACAAAAGCTTTAGCAGAACAGATGTTTACCAGTTCTAGTTTAGTGACCGAACAGGCCAGTGAATCGGCTAAACAAATCAGCCAAGCCTCTAAATACGGTAATCAAGTGAAGCAAATTGCCGATGATAATCGTACCAAAATTGCTGAGCTGAGTGCCCGTTTAAGTAGTTCGGTTGAGGTCATGTCTCGCTTAAGCATTCAAAGCGATAATATTGGCAGCATTTTAACTACCATTAGCAGCATTGCCGAGCAAACCAATTTGTTGGCTCTGAACGCCGCCATTGAAGCCGCCAGAGCGGGGGAACATGGGCGAGGTTTTGCCGTCGTGGCCGATGAAGTGCGATCCCTTGCCTCGCGTACCCAAGCTGCCACCGCTGAAATTCAAACCATGATCACGGCCCTGCAAAAAGAAACGTCCACGGCAGCCGATGCAATTACTATGGGGCAAAATCAAGCAAATGAGTGTGTCGGACAAAGCCAAACCCTGCAGGATGCTATCGTTCACATAGAAAGCACCTTACATACCCTCAATAAAATGAGTCTAGAGATCACCCACGCCGCCCATGAGCAGTTAGATTACAGCCAGCGGATTGAGTCGAGCATGAGTGAGGCGGCACAATCTGCAGACCAAAATGCCAATGAAGCTATGGACATGGCCAAACGCAGCAACGAAGTCACTCTGCTTGCCCATTCACTCACCAGCTCAGTGGAACGGTTTAAACTGTAAAGGTGATGGGACCTAGAATCTAGGCATATTCCATCAGGAATTCATCGAGCTGTTCGTTGGCAATTTCAATCTCGTCACCTTCGAACTGGGCGATATGGAACATGCCCTCGCCTTCGTTAGTAACGGGAATATTGCTGATCCCTATGATGATGCCGTCGGTTGGTGCACGAATCGCCACACTATCACCGCCGTGGGGGCTGACGATATGGGCGATAATATAACCCTTAGTCACCCGCTGGCCGAGCTTAAGCTTCATATTCACTAAACCATCGGACTCACTGCGCACCCAGTAACTGCGAATGGCGCTGACACTCGAACCCTTATTAGTCACCCGCCCTTTTAACATGCCTAAACTGCGCATCACATTGAGCACGCCCTTAAGGCCAGATTTTATCGACAATTCACTGAAACGTAGCGCCTCGCCCGCCTCGTACAAAATACACGGAATGCCCTGCTGATTAGCATAACCCCGCATGGAAACACTGCGCGCTTTTGAATGCATAATCAGCGGTGCACCAAAGGCATTCGCCATGGTCAGCATAGTCTCATCGCTGGTATCACAGCGAATTTGCGGCAAGTTGTCTCTGTGAATCGCGCCCGTATGTAAATCAATCACATGGGTTGCATGGACTAATAACTGAGTGGCAAACAGGTTGGCTAACCGGCTTGCCAGCGCCCCTTTACTGGAACCAGGGAAGCAGCGGTTAAGATCGCGCCTATCGGGTAAATAACGGGATTGCTGAATAAAACCAAACACATTCACAATAGGCACCACAATCAAGGTGCCCGTCAAATTCTTAGGATTCACTCTGGCTAATAACCGCCGACAAATCTCGATACCATTGAGTTCATCCCCATGAATGGCGGCACAAACCAGCAAAGTTGGACCGGGTTTGGCCCCGTGAAACACTTCTACATGAATATCGAGTTGCGTATCGGTATACAACTTAGCGGCGGCCAGCTTGATCCCCAGTTGAGTCCCTGCTGTGACTCGTTTACCTGCTAATTCAAATGCTTCACGTCTTTTTACCATGGCAACTCCCTTGTACTATCGAATGTTGTCCCGCGCGGCTGACTCATATTGGCTAATAGCGCTCGGCTATCACTTATCGCCAGATGTCTAACACTAAAAACTAAAACTCACGTGAAGTTTAAACGATTTATTGCGGCTCAAATTGGTTCAGCCAAGATTTTAAAATCTGCAACAACATAGGTCTATCTTCAGCGCTCACGCCCGCTAACAATGCACTCTGACATAGAATATGCTGCGGCAATGCCTTATCAATGAGCGCCTTACCCTCGGCAGTTAACGAGACATGGACGGCGCGGCGGTCTTCCTTACTGTGCGCCCGCTCAATCAGCCCCTTATTTTCGAGTCTGTCTAAACGACTCGTCATAGCGCCAGAGCTTAGCATCATGCTCAGATAAAGCTGTGAAGGTGAGAGTGTAAACGGCTCACCCGAACGCCTTAAGGTGGCAAGCACATCGAACTCGCCCTGACCTAAGCCAAATTCGCCATGGCATTGCAGCAGTACCACTTCAATATATTTCGTTAAACGCGCGATTCGCCCAAGCACAGCCATAGGGATCAAATCATCAGTCACCCCTTGTTGCTGCCACTGACCGACAATGCTATCCAAACCATCTTCGCTTTCAAGGCCATCTGCTTTGGTGTTCGAAGCCGCTTGGTCTTTATCCGCAGGGCTTGCGTGCGTGAGTGTCATTTTCGCTGTCATAGCTTTATCTCAACATAAAGATTCTTTATATCATTCTTTACATCTTAGTCATTTTCTCGCAGAATTAAAATATCTTTATATCAAGATACATCTGAAAGAGATTCTTTTTGAACTGTAGTGATATAACTTCAACCTACTGTTGTTGAAAGGAAATCACCATAAGTGCGCCCAATGCCGCTACAGATCACTCTTTCAGCAAATCAAACTTAGCTTATTTTTGGAGACAATCCATGCGGTCACCCCAGACAGAGAAAGCGAATTTATTGCTGCTCGGACTCGCGTTCATTCTTATCGGGCTAAATCTGCGCCCCATTCTCGCCTCGGTTGGGCCTTTACTGCCCAGCATACAAGAGGATATCAGCTTAAGTTTTACCTTAGCGTCTATGCTGACATTGCTGCCCGTGCTCGCCATGGGATTGGGCTGCTTTGCGGGTTTTAGTATCGCTAAACGGTTAGGATTTAATACAGTGATGACGGGATCGTTGCTCCTCTTGATCGTCGCCACGGCGATGCGATTTTGGGCGATGGATGCAAGCTGGCTTATCTGCTCGGCATTACTGGCCGGAGTCGGTATCGCCCTTATTCAAACCATAATGCCTGCCATGATCAAACTCAATTTCGGTGAACGGGTGCCCTTAATGATGGGGCTTTACGTCACCGCCATTATGGGCGGCGCTGCTTTGGCCGCCAGCAGTGCGCCTTTTATCGGGATGAACTTAGGTTGGCGTGCGGGCTTAGGCCATTGGACATGGTTGGGCGTAGTGGCACTGGCGCTATGGCTCATGGTTAAACACAAAGCCGTATTAGCGAATCAAACTACGGAGCAAACTGTGCCGCTTAGCTTTTGGCGTTTTCGTCGCAGTTGGTTATTGGCGATATTTTTTGCTTTAGGCACCAGCTGTTATGTCTGCGTGCTTGCATGGTTAGCCCCCTACGCGGTCGAGCTAGGTTATAGCCAGACTCAATCTGGATTAGTGTTAGGTTTCTTAACCAGCATGGAAGTGATCGCGGGCTTAGTGTTTCCTTGGCTTGCCAGCAAGTCGACGGACAGACGCGCCATCATAGCCCTACTGTGCTTGCTGCAACTCATCGGTTTTATGGGGCTCGCACTCGCCCCTCAAGTGTCGCTATTTTTATGGGCGGGACTGGCAGGATTAGGCATAGGTGGGATTTTTCCACTCGGATTAATTGTGACTATGGATCATCAACAAAATCCGATGTTAGCGGGTAAATTAACCGCCTTTGTACAAGGTGTGGGATATACGATTGCCGCCATTTCACCTTGGATTGCCGGATTAATTCGCGATAATTTCAACAGCTTTAACAGTGCTTGGTTATTACTCGGTGGCATCAGCCTGATGGCGTGGATACTATCTTGGCAATTTAATCCGCAGGGTTATGCACGCCAATATCAAGTCGCGCGCTGCGTATCTTAAGTACCTAATCGGGTGGAATGGCGCTGCAGTTTACGGGAATAATGTCGGCATAAAAAAACCGCCATGTCGATTAACGAGCATGGCGGCTTTTTATGGTGTGCGGCTCGATAAATCGAGCCCACACTAGGTTGAACTTAAGACTTTTTAACGAAGCACGTCAGGATCACAATACGAGTCCCGTTAACACGGCCTTCGATATGCTCTGGGTTGTTAGTCAAAGCAATGTTACGCACCGCTGTGCCGCGCTTAGCCACAAAGCTCGTGCCTTTCACGTTTAAGTCCTTGATGATGACCACAGTATCGCCAGCGTTAAGCACGGCACCATTGCTGTCTAGCGTTGGAGTCGTGTCGTCACCTGCTGCGGCAACTTCGGCATCACCCCACGCTTTTAAATCATCTTCAAGGTAAAGCATATCCAGTAAATCTTGCGCCCAGCTTTCGCCATTTAAGCGCTTAAGCATACGATATGACATCACTTGAACTGCCGGAACCGGGCTCCACATGCTGTCGTTCAGACAACGCCAGTGGTTCATGTCCATGGTATCCGGTGCCGCAATTTGGCCACTGCAGGTTTCACAAATCATGATCTCATTGTCACGGCCATCGGAGGCTGGCAGATCATAAATAGAGAGTTCAAGCTCGCTGCCACACAGTTCACACTTGCCGCCACAGCGACTTAGCAATTCATTTTCAGTCATTTTTCTGTTCTATATGCCTAGTAAAACGCGGATTATGCCATAAACTGGCATTTTTCGGCAGGGGGCTTAAGCAATATAACCCTATTTTTTATAAGTTTTATAAACCACGCCCACACTGACTTGATGATTAATCTTTAAAATTCATAGGCTAAACTCAAGCGAACATCACGCCCAGCTGCGGGGATCCCATCGGAGAGAAACGGCACCACTTGCAGATTAGTGAGGTTTTTCACCATCAAACGCACGCTTAAGCCCTTTAAACTGGCTTGAGGTTCATAGGCGAGATACACATTCTGCAGGAAGTAATTCTCGCTCGGCGATTCGGCATTAAAGATATCGCCGTGGGGAACATTGGTTTGCGCATCATACCAAGCGCCCTGCCAAGCGATAGAAATGTCATCTGTGATATACATGCCCAAACGCAGACGAATATCGAGCGGGGCTATGTTAGCTAAATATTCATCGTCATCTTGGCTATCTCTGAGTGACCCATTGTGTTGCCCTTGCAGCCATGAAACCGCCAGATCACTGAACACATCTTGATAGCGATATTGGGCTTCAAAATCGGCACCGTAAATATGGTAGCCATCAAGATTTGTGTAACCACTTTGAATTAATTGGGTTTTATCAGACTTAGCTCCGCGACGCTGGGCGATATCATCGCGGCCTAGGTTGGCAAACAGAGTAAGCTGCGTCGACAGCGCATCATCATTGGCAAACAGATGCTGGTGCTGTGTCATCAAGCCTAACTTGAAGGCATGTAAGCGTTCGACATCAATGTCGCGGCTTGTGCCGGTAATGCTGGCTTTGGCGTATTGCACGGCATAAATCTCATCCACCACAGGGGCTTGCAGACTATAGGCGTAATCAAAGTTTAACCGAGCATAGTTTGTCAGTTGGTAATCTATGCCTAATCTGGGTGAGAATCCCGAGTGGTGAGTCGAGCTATAATCGTGACCCGCGTTGATGTCGTTATAATCTGGCGCAATATTTGGCCGACCTATGCTGTAGATAAAATCATATCGCAGCGAGGGAGTGACGGTTAAGTCGTTGGTGAGATGAATCGCATCGCGAACATACACGGCATAGGTGTCTTGGCGACCTTCAGGTTGATAATAAGGTGTGTACCAGCCAAAGTTTTTCTCAGGATTCTTCTCATAGCTCTTGTTAAACACAAGCGAAGTGCGATCGAGACTGCGGTACTGTAATCCTGTGGTGATCTCGTGATCGCCAATCAAACTCAAGTTGTTGATATCAATGTAATCACGTTTGTAGTCTAGCCAAGATTCGTGACCGAAGTTGCCAACGGAAACCGTCATTTTCTCCCACGCGATATCGGGTCTTATCCAGTGGCGCGCATTCGCCGAATGGGAGATCACCACTTGAGTATCGATCAACGGATTGCTCGGCGAATAACGATAATTGGCTGACCAAGTGTTGTCTTCATAGGTGTTGTAGGCAGTGGTGGCATACAGCGCCTGCTCGTAGGAACCGTACTTTTTGATGTTGTAGTCTGAGATGGCAGGCATAGGGCCACGGCGATTGGCCCAAGGTTTGCGGCCCTCATCGAGATAATGGGTCACGCTCAAGGCAAGTTGGTGATCGCCCTGCTCATAATCCATCTTGCCTAGATAGTTATCTTGCTCATAGCCCGAATATTCAAACTCATCGCCATTGGCTAAAGTGACATCCCCCGCATCACGGCGTGTAAGATGCAGCAAGCCAGATAAGTGTGAATTCACTCGGCCATAAACTGTCCCCGTATAACCCATAGCGTCATTATTGCTGGCGTAGCTGGTTTTGACTCGCGCTCCAAGGGATTGATCATATTTAAGAAAATCATCGGCCGATTTAGTGACCACATACATGGCCCCACCAAAACCGCCATTACCCGAGCGCACATCATGGGCGCCTTTAATCACTTCCACTCGTTTGATGAGATCAGGATCGAGGAAAAATGAACCATAGCGATACTGCTCAAATCCCACCGGAGCATTATCCACATAAACGTTAAAATCTTCGGTCTCGCCAAAGCCCCAAATATTAATCCGCTCACCGCCGCTGCGAGTACCGCCATCGATATGCGCCCCTGCCATATCATCAATCACTTCGGCGAAGGTCGTTGCCTGCATCTCCTCGATTTGTTCCATGGAAATAATCGCTTCACCCGGTTTAGCGACTGTGATGGCCCTACGATATTGCTGCCCATGAACCTGCAGGATTTCAATTGGCTCAACCTTAGGCTCGCCCAATACCTCAGCGGCGTACAACGGCATTGAGGGCAATATACATAATCCCATAAGCGACAGATTTCTATTCGCTTTCCACTTCTCAAACTTAGGCAGGCAACCCATTTAACGTCTTCCTATTAACAAACTAATCTAAAAATAGGGCGGCATTATAGGCACTAACGAATAAGATAAGAATAGTTCTCACTTGGCTTTACGTGTAAATAACGGTCTGGTTGAAAACAAGATAGAAACGGTACGCTTCAAAAAATTTAAGTGAAGATCTTGCCTAAGGATGGCAGTATGACTGCCATATTTGATAGCCTTTCATCCTCTATAGAGTGTACGACCTTGCAATAGTTGAATATACGGCAGTTCGCCCTGCTTGCATCTCTAGGCTGTTGGCACTCGTTTCACATGCATTAATAAGGTTCACCGATAATGGCCACGCTCACGACTAAAATGCCTATTGCGACTGGTGCAACGTTCAGCGCTGCAAGTTTGCAATTTTTAAATCAACTGGCGCAAAACAACTCCCGCGACTGGTTTAAAGCCCATCAGGCGGAATACGAAGAAACAGTGAGAACCCCAGCGCTACAGTTTATCGAGCAAATGCAGCCCAGTATCCTCGCCCTCTCGCCTAGGCTCACTGCCGTACCAAAAAAAGTCGGCGGCAGCTTGATGCGTCCCCAGCGAGACAGCCGTTTTAGCAAAGATAAAACGCCCTATAAAACCAATGTTGGCATTCAATTTCGCCATTTTCAGGGCAAAGACGTGCATGCGCCGGGACTATATTTACACATTGCCGAAGATGGCTGTTTTATTGCCGCAGGGATTTGGCACCCAGAATCGAAAGCCTTAAATGCCATTCGCACTTGTATCGATGAGAATCCCAACGGCTATAAAAAGGCGCTACAAACCTTACAAAGTCATGGATTTAATATGGATGGCGACAGCTTAACTAGACCACCAAAGGGATTTGATAAAAACCACCCTATGCTGATAGAGCTAAAACGAAAAGATTTTATCGCAGTTAAAAATATCGCCTTTGAGGAACTCTGCCGCCCAGATGCAGCCAGTTTTTGTGCCGAGCAATTTGCACACTGTACTCAACTGATGGCCTATCTGTGTTTTGCGCTGGACTTGGATTTCTAGACAATAGATTTTTAACCAATTGATTCGTAAAAATAGACCGTTAAAAAATAGATTGCTAAAAGCAACATGGCCTAGGCGAAAAACCTAGGCCATTCAAACTGCAACTTGTACCTTAAATGGCTTAATTTGCACTTAAACTTTTGTATTTAAAGTGCCCAAGTAACTCTGTAAAACTGCGAAGGCATTGTCTAGCAGCTCATATTCACCCGCTTTACCTAACACCCTAATTCCTTGTAATTGCAATACTAAAAATGCAGCGACCTGATGTGGTTGTACATGGGGGAGTAGCTCGCCTCGCGCTTGGCAATCCCGTAACACTTGGGTAAATGAAGCCTGTAATCGGCAAAATAATCGCTGACATTCCTGCAGCACACTCTCATCGTCAAGGCTCTTTTCGAGCACGGCATTTTGCATAAAACAGCCGTACTTTTGCTCCCTCTGCAGGGCAACAAAGCGCGCTAAATAAGCTTCTATTTCAGCCAAGCCCGCTTTTTCATGCAGCAAAGTATCTGAAGCGCCAAAAGAGTAATGATCAAGGTAAAAACGGAGGCACTCGCGGTAAAGATTCTGCTTGTCGCCGAAACTGTTATAGAGACTAAATCGATTAATGCCTAAATGGCCGACGAGATCGGAAATCGAGGTTTCGGCAAAGCCCTTTTGCCAAAAAAGCTCCATCGCCAATATGAGTTTTTCTTGCCGATCAAAATTACAACTCCGTGCCATAGCCTGCGACCTAATCTCTTGAATACGCGTTCATGTTCAGCTTCACCATTCCTCTTTACTACAGAAAGTTGAGGGGTAAATCATTCTTGACTGTTCGTTTAGATATAGCGTAAATTCTAACCTAACCGAACGTTCAGAAAAAGCCTTATGTGCCCGAATCGAGCATAAAGCACTGATAAAAACTACAGGACTTTAGATGAAACTCTACGAATTAGCTCCGACTCCCAGCGCACGCCGCGTCAGTATTTTTCTTGCGGAAAAAGGCATAGAAGTACCAAGAGTGAACGTCGATATCCGTGGAGGAGAAAATTTAAGCGCCGAGTTTAAAGCCAAAAGTGTAAATGGCCGCATTCCACTGCTCGAACTCGATGATGGCAGCTACCTGTGTGAATCCGTTGCCATTTGCCGCTATTTAGAAGAAATCCACCCAAGTGTTCACTCGCTGTTTGGCAATACTCCACTTGAGCGCGCTAAAGTAGAAATGTGGCAACGTATCATAGAGTTACAAGGATTAATGGTTGGGTTTCAAGCCTTTCGCAATTTAAGCGGTGTCTATAAAGACAGGGAAAATTGTGTCGAGTCTTGGGGCGCAGAATCACGCCAAAGGGTCATTGACTTCCTACCAAGCTTAGACCAACAATTGAGCAAGTCAGCCTTTGTGGCAGGCGATGCATTCAGTATTGCCGATATTTCGGCTTACGTTTTTATCAGTTTTATTAAAAATTTAGACATCGAGGTGACTGATAACTTGCCGCATCTCAAGGCTTGGTTCAACACTATGGCGCAGCGTCCTGCCATAGTATCGTTAACCCCTAAAAAATAGCGGCGCTAATGCCTGATGATGAATATTCATGGGCACTAAAGTGAGTAGCTATAAGCGTTATAACCTTAAGGAATCATCATGATAGATTTATACACAGCCGCGACCCCTAACGGTTTTAAAATTTCCATCGCACTGGAAGAAATGGGGCTAGAGTATCGCGTCCACAAGCTAGATTTCAGCACCAACGAGCAAAAACAGCCTGAGTTTATTGCCATTAATCCAAATGGTCGCATTCCCGCCATTATCGACCGCGATAACGAGGATTTTGTGGTATTCGAATCGGGTGCGATTCTGCTGTATCTCGCCGAAAAAACAGGTAAATTCCTGCCTGCTGATCCTAAAAAGCGCTCTCAGGTGATCCAATGGTTAATGTTCCAAATGAGCGGCGTCGGCCCCATGATGGGACAAGCCAACGTATTCTTTAGGTACTTCCCTGAAAAAATCCCTGCAGCAATAGAACGTTACCAAAAAGAAGGTCGACGTTTATTTGAAGTCATGAATACTCAACTCGCAACAAATCAATACCTTGCAGGTGACGAATACACGATTGCCGACATCGCCACTTGGCCTTGGGTCCGTATCCACGAGTGGAGCGGCATCAACATGGGAGGTTTGACCCATTTGCAACGTTGGTTAGATGAGCTAGCGCTCAGACCTGCGTGCCAAAAAGGCATAATCACGCCGCCACCGGTAGAAATGAGTGATGAAGAACGGGCTAAGCAAATCCAAAAGATGGTGACGAAATAATCACCTTCCAAGCGGTAATTGAGCGATAGCCTGCAAATAACCCTTTGGTACTGAATACACTATAAGTTTCAGTAACAGAACCACAAAAAGCCCTGCAAGTTGATACTACTTTGGGGCTTTTTTACTGCCTGTTATCGGGCAAAACTGCTACACTCTGCGCCACTTATTTTTCCCCTCTGTTACGGCTATGTTCCTTACATAAGGCGCCGTCACAGAAGCATGATCTAGGCTAAATTTATGGGTAATCCAAGCAGCTTCTCTTCCGGTATGGCATCCAAATCAGATACATCTTCGGCGTTAAATGTCCAAGCGAACACCCCAGCGCAAAAACGTGCGCTCAGTTACGCCAGTACAATTAAGCAGTTATTCGATGAAATTCAAAGCAGTAAAATGCCCGCCGACCGTATTTTGGCAAACTACTTTAGAGAACATAAAAAACACGGCTCAAAGGATCGTAAAGTTATTCGTGAATCCTTGTTTAGCCTGTTTCGCTGGTGGGGTTGGTTTCAGCGAGTAGGCGATCAACAAACCTCTGCCGTTTATTTGGCCTGCCTAAGCGCCAGTGCTCTATTGGAAGCCCATGCTTGGCAAGATATCGCCAACGCTTGGCATGAGTTATCGCAATCGCCCATCGATTATCAACAAGCTCAAGCGCTTGCCGTTGAAAGTCTCGACGATAAACTCATGCTAATACAGCATTTATTCCCAACGACTGAGTTTAAGGCACAGGATTTATTACCCGACTGGTTCTGGCAAGTGTGCCCAATTGATGCGGCGCAGCAAACACAATTAATTGCCGCTATGTCGAGTCGCCCACCGATTTGGGGACGCGCACAAGGGCTCACAAGTCAAGATGCGGCGGCACAACTGCAAGCGCTCGGTATAGAAGCGAGTGATGGTCATTACTTTAGCGACGCCATCAATCTTGGCAGCAAAAGCATGAATCTTAATGAAATTTCTCTATATAAAGACGGAAAAATTGAGATCCAAGATTTGGCTTCACAGGTGATAGGGCAAATTTGCGCGCCTGAACCCGATGCCCATTGGTGGGATGCCTGTAGCGGTGCTGGCGGCAAAACCCTGCAACTGCGCTCCTTGATGCTAGCTAAAGCTGCTGATAACCAAACCTCATCTACGGGCAGCATTATGTCGTCGGATATTCGCTCCAATGCCCTAGAAGAACTCACTAAACGCGCCCAAAGAGCCCACTTTAATGGCATTAGCGTGGCCCGTTGGAAGAGTGATGCCCTCCCCGTGCCTGCGGATCATTTCGACGGTGTGTTAGTCGATGCCCCGTGCAGTTGTACTGGCACTTGGCGGCGTAATCCTGATATGCGTTGGTTGGATGGTGTTGAAGCCGTGGCCGATAAAGCCGCGTTACAGCTCGATATTTTAAGCCGCAGTAGCCGTGCAGTTAAGGCCGGCGGTATCCTCGTTTACGCTACGTGCTCCTTATCGCACATCGAGAACCAAGATGTAGTGACGGCGTTTTTACTGCAACATCCAGAGTTCACGCTCACGCCAATTCGCCATCCTTTTAGCGGTGAACAAACAGAAATGTTGACCGTGTGGCCCTTTGAGGCCAACAGTGATGGCATGTTCGTCGCACGTATGCTGCGCAGCAAGTAACACTAACTCATTATTTTGTATCAAAACTTGGCGCCCGCCGTTGTGAGCGCCAAGTTCAATCCTACAAAGTGATTCATGATTATAATGAGATTTACTCTTTTATTATCATAAAGATAAACCACATCCTCCCAGTTAAAATCTCTGAAGCGTCCATTTCAGTGGCAAGATATGGCTCTTGGGCAAAACTTTTCACCATCAGTGATGAAATATTTCGCTTTAGCTTCATCTCACCTTTGGGTAAAAAGATCGGGTGCTGCGAATGGCACAGGTATTTTTGGAATTTTGACCATGTCACACTCCTATGAATTTGACGACGATGATGCGCCATGGGGCGATAACGTCAAAGGTAAGCAAAAGAATAAACGCGTGAAACAGCGCCGCAGGGATACTAAGCGACGTTACTCGGACGATAATACAGAGGTGGATTTCTACCAAAATAAATCGAAGTAACTGAATCTAAGTACCCTAGCCCACGGGTTTGTTTAACGAATTCGTTCTGTGCTAAGCCTGCCAAATCTGAGCAAGTTGGATAATATCCAACTTGCTACTCAATCCCGCGATACCCTCTCAAATTCTTAAAAAATCAATTGTAAAATCAATGGGCTTAATGGCTTATTTGCCCTATGCTTTTTGGGTTATGACTCCCAAGCCATTGGACTTACACTGAAATTTAAGGATGAACACCATGGAAAAACAGCGCCCCGACTTTATTTATCCCCAAGGCAGTATGTTGATGCACTCCCCCTTAGTGTTAAATAAAGCCGATATGTACGGTTTTTTTCTAAAGGGGAAACAAGTAAACCTGCAACGCTCTATTGATAAGACCTTGAATCAAGTTGCCGGTAGTGCGATGTATTTTAAGGTGTTATCTCCCTACGTACTGACAACCTTCACTCAAATTGAAAAAGCCTATTCCGCTTATCCAGAAGACAGAGCCAAGGGTTGGATCCAAGAAACAGACATCATCACTTGGGTCATGGTCGGGCGCCAAGATAGTAGCGACAGCACACAAATCAGCCAAGTGTATTTTCAGCCGCTACACATTTGGGTTAACGATGCTATGGCCTTAATTAATGGCCGTGAACTCTTTGGTTATCCTAAATATTTATGTGAATACACTATGCCTGCTGTGGGTGAACCTCTGACGCGATTATCCCTTGCTACCAAAAGCTTTTTACACTTTTCGCCCGAAACCGAACTTGCCCTGCATCCATTAATTGAGGTGAATTGCGATGCCAAACCCGAGGCGCAGCTTTCCACCCTTGAAGCGATAACTCAAACCTGGCAACTCTTTAAAGAACAAACCGATTTTATTCCAGAACTCGACCAGCTTGGCGAAGAGCAGCTGTTTCATCTGTTATTTAAACCCGCTATCGATCAAGTATTTCTAAAACAGTTCCCCGACTCTTCGGGACAAAAAGCCGTTTATCAAGCCATCGTCGCCGCGCCAGCCCAAGTGAATAAAGTGCACAGTGTTGCCCTGCTCAAAAATGATTTTGTCGCGACCATTTTTGATAATGCCAGCTTCCCGTTACAGGACACGCTCGGGGTCGAGATTGGCGAGCAGCATGTCTTACTGCCTTACCATGTGAACTTTGATTTTGAAGTACCACCCGGTGAAGTATTAGTCGATAACTCCGAAATCAAAAAACAGAAAATTGCCATTCTCGGTGGCGGTGTCGCGGCGATGACCGCAGCCTGTTATCTGACCGACAAACCCGGCTGGCAGAATCAATATGAGATAGATGTCTACCAACTCGGCTGGCGTATTGGCGGAAAAGGGGCAAGTGGCCGCAATGCTGCTATGGGACAACGCATTGAAGAACATGGCTTACATATTTGGTTTGGTTTCTATCAAAACGCGTTTGCCCTGATGCGTAAAGCGTATGAAGAATTGGATAGGCCAGCACACGCGCCGCTCGCGACCTTTCTTGATGCCTTTAAACCCCATAACTTCATCGTATTACAAGAAGAGGTCGATGGCCGTTCTGTGAGTTGGCCGATCACTTTCCCGACGCTACCCGGCATTCCTGGTGATGGCACCGAAACCCTCACCTTCTGGAAAGTTGTTAAAGTCGCCTTTGCGTGGATCAAAGAATGGCTCAAGGACATGGATGACTTGCTTGATGCCGATGAAAAAGCCACGGGAACACCTAAAAACTGGCTCGATAGCAGCTGGTTTGAACGCTTAAAAGATAAGTTAGAAGATTCGGTCGAAGATGCCAAAGAATCACTCGACGCGCTCGGCGATAAGCTCGAATGCCATTTCAATCAAATGATTGGCCGCGAGTGCGATGAGCATGTTCACAGTGAAAGTGACGATGGCTTGGTCGAATCGGCCGTCGATGCCCTGCATCAACGACTCGTGAAACGTTTTAGCGGCCATTTAGATAACAATGACGAACTGCGTCACTTGTATATTGCTGCCGATCTCGGACTCACGATACTCAAGGGCATGTTTGCCGACGATGTATTTGAAAAAGGCTTTGACGCCATCAATGGTTATGATTATCGCGAATGGTTAACCAAACACGGCGCCAGCCTTAAGTACACAGTCGACAGCGCACCCGTGCGCGGTTTTTACGACTTAGTCTTCGCCTATGAGAAAGGTAACTTCGATAAACCCAATGTCGAAGCGGGCACAATTATCCGCGCAATGCTGCGTATCGCACTCTGCTATCAAGGTGGCGTAATGTGGAAAATGCAGGCGGGAATGGGTGATGTTGTGTTTACTCCTTTCTACGAAGTGCTCAAACGCCGTGGCGTCAACTTCCACTACTTCAATCGCGTCGATAACCTCGAATGCAGTAATCAAAGTATTCAAGCGATTGAGATCACTGAGCAAGTTGCCTTGGCGCCGACAGTCACAAGCTACGATCCCTTGGTCGATGTGAAAGGTCTCGCTTGCTGGCCGAGTACGCCAAATTATGAGCAGCTTGAGCCTGAACAAGCGGCGTTGCTTAAAGCCCATAATATCAATCTGGAACACTTCTGGAGCGATTGGGACAGCGTATATGAAACGCACTTTGGCAAAGCCCTGCCGAAAAAGCGCTTAGTCAAAGGGGTGGATTTTGACAAAGTCATCTTCGGTCTTTCCATCGGTTCTGTACCCCATGTGGCGAGTGAAGTGATGGCACAAAGCCCCGCCCTCACACTTTGCGTTGATAAGGTGCAAACCGTTTCGACTCAAGCCTATCAACTGTGGATGAATCAAGATCTGAATGGAATAGGCTGGCTGAATTACTCTGAAGATGGCGAGGAACCCGTATTATCGGGTTTCACCGAACCCTTCGATACTTGGGCATCGATGAACCAACTGCTAGACAAAGAAGATTGGCGCGGTTTAGAACCTAAAAACGCCAGCTACTTTTGCTCTGCATTGCCTGTCGAAGCCTATCCACCAAGCTCGGATGTGGATTTCCAACAACGGAAAACCTTAGAAGCTAAAACAGGTGCTATCCACCAACTCAATACCGAAATCCATAAGCTTTGGCAAAATGTCGGTGATAGCTTCCCTTGGGAATGGCTTCACGATGAACAAGACCGTCAAGGCGTTGCACGCTTCGATAGCCAATATTGGCGCGCGAATGTAGACCCATCCGAACGTTATGTGTTGTCAGTTAAGGACAGCTCGCAGTATCGCATCACAACAGATGGCACAGGGATAGATAACCTGTATATGACGGGCGATTGGATAAAGACAGGCCTTAATGCGGGCTGCGTCGAAGCGGCGACGATGGCGGGTATGCACACCTCAAAAGCCATATCGGGTCATCCGGCCTTAATAAAAGGCGAGAAAGACTTCTAAACTCGTACTTATCAACCTGAGACGAAGCTTAACTTAAGGTAAAAACAATACGGCGCAGAATTTATCTGCGCCGTATTGTTTTGTCTAAGCATCCAATGCAAACCATTTGATTAAACGCAGCCGCTAGCTTAAATGCAGTCTCACATCGACCCCACTAGTATCGGCATACTCTTGGCGACGCTTATCCATTCGCGATTGGTACAAATGAGTATCAGCAGAACGCAGCCATTCATGGGGATCGGCCACCTCAGAATTTAACGATATTCCGAAACTACACTGACAATCCTTAAAGCCTTGGCTAGCTAATTGTTCACCTAACCCATTCAATGTACTCAGTAATAGTGGGATACCCACAGAAGGTGTCACAACGACAAACTCATCACCACTAATACGATAAAGCTTTAAATGCGCGAGATCCGTTGCTTGCAATAATTTCACTATCATTTGCAATAGCCTATCGCCCTCTTGATGGCCGAGCGTTTCGTTAACACTTTTCAGACTATCAATATTCAATAGCGCTAACGCCATTGGCTGCACTACTTTATCGGCGAAGCCTAGTTGCGAATTCATATACTCATCAAAGGCATAGCGATTACCTACTCGGGTCAAACCATCTAAACGTGCCTTTTCCCATGCAATCGCTAACTCTTCAATATGCGCCTTACGTTCCTCCGCCAGTAACTTGAGCTTATTGGCTAACGCCAGGGACAGCAGTAACGCATCGGCCGTGCCACCCATCAGCGTCGCCAGCTCAGCATGTTCAATGAAATCAGGGGTTAGCCCCATATTACCGGGTAAAATAATTACCGCAGGCAAGAGTAAACAAGTAAAGGCGAGAATAAAATAACGCGCAGGAGCAAAGCCTTTCATCAAGCATACATTACCGCAGGTAATCGCTAGGGCAATCCACAGCATAATTAGCACAGAGGCAATAATCGCCGTATAGGACAACAACCAAATACTGGTCGGCAAAGCCACAATACAAGCAAACATTAAATACTGACTGAGGCGCCACAGTCGCGGTGAGTAGCTAGGTAACTGCAAGAAGTGCTTGTAAAACATGATATTAAAAATGGGCAAACTGATGAAAAACAGATGATGCAACTCAAGATAATGGAAATTAAACAAGTGCGCTGGCAAATGGAAGGTCAGTGCCCAGCCACCAAAATACGCGAAGACGTAAAGGCCATAATAAAGAAAAGCTTTATCGAGAATAGAGATATAAATCAGAATATTATATAAGGCGATAAATAATAAGCCGCCTAGGCACAGCAGCACGGCCATGGCGAGGCGATCAGACATCAACTGATGATCCGTCACGCTTTGTAGGGCAATCTCGGGAGGCGATGAATAATAACGGCTACTCAGCTTAACTAACAGCCAATAATCCGTACCCATATTTAAGGTAACCTTACGGCCATAATCGAATAAAAATTCGTAGGGGGCGGTGTAACCGCTGTGGGAATGTTGTGTACTGCCGTCACTACCGAGTATCCAGTAATCAACAGATTCGATAATTGAATTACTCGCATCCACTACCCAATTCGACTGACGTTGATTAACCATCACAGGCGTGATCATCCAATAGTCACCGCCGGTTAAACTCACAGAGTTAGCTTCGTCGAGTTGGCCCATCCAATGGGGCACGGCATCAAACTGTTTTGGAGGCTGTTGATCCGCTTGAGCATGGAACAAATACGGCGAATCGAACGCAATTTCAGCGCTTAATACAGAGGGACTTAATGTCCATATAAAAAGTAAAAAACACCAAAATAGGGTTTGTTTAAGTTTGTTCATCGGCTTATTAAGTTAAAGGGCCATAGATCATTTAAACAGCTATGAAGTAAATGCTAATGCTGTCAATCTTAGTCGATAGTTGGAATTGTAGGTTAACTTTATGGCTACATTTAGTTTTTTACAATCAATTAGGCTAAATTAGTCGAATATCCCATGTCGTATGGAGGTATTTTAGTCTCAAAATCCAAACCGTGGCCTGAAATCAAAAATACAACTTAATACTGACTTATTTTTTGCTGGGTTCCTATGCTGCCTCTATTGATGATTTTAGCCGCACAATTACTGATTGCCAGTGGCAACCTGTTAGTGAAGTTGCTTGAAAATGATGTACCCGTGTTCCAACTGGTGCTCTACAGACAACTCTTTGCCACCTTGCTAGTGCTGCCTTTCGTATGGCGCTTACAGGGTAACCTCAAGCTGAGCCCTTATTATAAAGTGCATCTTGCCCGCGCCCTATTGATTGGGCTCGGCAACGCCATTTTTATGCTCGCCATTTTGCATCTTCCCCTCGCAACAGTAACCGCCGTGATTTATACCTCACCTTTGTTACTTCTGGTGCTTTCTGCGTTATTTTTACATGAACGCATCGGCTATCGACGCTCAGTTGCGGGGATCATTGGCTTTACTGGCATTTTACTCATCAGCCAACCAACAGAGTTTAACCTGTATATAGGTTTAGCCTTTTTCGGCGCTATGACGTCGGCGTTGAATAGTTTGATTTTAAAGGCCTATTCGACCCATGAACATCCTTTCTCTATGCTCTTTTGGTCTAATGCCTTTGCGATGATATTTCTGATACCAGCGACCTTATACGAAGGCGCGGATTTTAGTTTGCCTGTAGCACAGGTGGGATTAACGTTGGGACTATTTTATATTGGTATGACTTATCTCATCATCCATGCCTATCGACGTGCTGATGCGAGCCAAATGGCGCCTGTTGAATATACCGGATTGATTTTTGCAGCCTTGTTCGGCTGGTGGATACTCGGTGAAGAACTCGGCCTAGTGATGCTAATCGGCATTGTATTAGTCATTTTCTCATCCATATTGCCCAGCTACAGCGAGCTAAAAGCAAAATGGAAAAGCCGGCGAAGTTGACCTTGGCCGGCTCTTGTCATCGACTGCTAAGTTAACGCAGCGAGATCAAAACGATTGGTTTTAGAAACGGAATTTGCCGCCAATATACACGCCATCTTCGAAAGTGAAATCGCGGGCGTCATCGTACTCATAGGCAATTTTGCGATAACCGACATAAAATGCCATGTTTGGCGTTACGCGATATTGCACTTTTGAATCGAGCTCATATTGACCATCAACATTGCCAAACGACAAGACCGACGGCGCATAGTAAGCGGCGGCGTGTAATGAAATATTAGGCCCCATAGATAACGCATAACGGCCACCAACAGAAATGGCGCTACCATTTGGAGAATAGTCAGACCAAAGCTGACTTAACTTAGCGCCAACTTCAAAGTGATGCACACCCACATCATGGGTCATGTGCATTGCACCTTGGGCAATATGGCCGCCCTCGTCGGCATAGATATAACCTAGCACTGCGTTAGTATCTTTGTTCAATTGCAGCTCTAACTCAGTAGAAACCACATCGTTGTTCAACCCAAGATTAAATTCTGACGCATTCACTTGCAGCGCTGCTGCACTCAATAATAAAACACTTGCTACTCTGAACTTAGCCATAAAAACACCTCAATAAATGACTGTGGGTAATAGCCGCGGATCATACCGAATAAATAAAGAAAATCAGCCTATTTGCGTATAAATGGGGATTTTTTGCGATGGATATACAAATGTAAAACAAACTCGAAACAGCTGAAGATCTAAGCCTTTTCACTTACAGCACAATTATACCGCTTGAATGCGATCACCCACTAAAGACTGCATTATCGCTTCAGCGTCGACATTGGCACTTAAGGCTAAGTAATACCAACCCACAGTGTTGCCCGTGCCGCGGATACTCAAGTAATCACGCCAAAACTGAAAGCCAGCCTTCAACAAATTGGCTTGGCTCGAGGTGTTCTCGGCGCGAATAGTGGCGTATAAAATCATGATCCCTAATGCCTTAGCCACTTCGATACGTTTTTGCGTTAAACCTTGGGCAATACCTTGACGCCGATAATGGGGCGACACCACCAAATAACCTAGCTCACCCACTGTACCTTTGCCGGCTTTTATCGCAGCGCAACCGACTATCTCACCCTCAAAGGTTTTCGCTAAGATCACCGCACGAGAATCGAAAAATACCTGATGATCCAGCGGATGGGCGTTATCATCACGCCCATCAATCAATTGGGCCGCCAGCGCTAATTCCTCTGGCTGTTCACTTATTACAAACTGAATGTCACTCATATCCAGATTAAACCGTTAATGTTGCCAACATACGGGGAATGAACGCCACTTAGCAGTGCACTCATATCCCACTTTGCTATCACTCACACTACAAATCTAACAGAGCACTATTGATATAACTGTTTATATACCAATGCACTACAGATATAAGAGGGTCGCCATACCTAAGAAAGTAAAGAAGCCCACCACATCCGTCACTGTGGTCAAAATCACTGACCCCGACAGCGCCGCATCTTGATTAAACTTCTGCAGCACCATAGGCACGACCACACCAGCAATTGCCGCCACGCCCATGTTAATCAAAATTGCGCAGCCAATCACTATGCCTATGGTCGCTTCACCGAACCACCAGCCAGCGACTAAACCTATGACTATTGCCCACAAAAATCCATTAACTATGCCAATGCCGAGTTCGTTTTTCATTAACGAAAACAAGTTACCCGCTGAAATCTGTCCCATGGCCATACCGCGGATCATCAGCGTCAACGACTGACTACCCGCAATACCGCCCATAGAAGCGACAATCGGCATTAACACTGCTAACGCGACCACTTGGGATAACACATTTTCAAATAAGCCAATCGTCGCCGAAGCGAGAAAAGCCGTCAGCAAATTAATCCCGAGCCAGACAGCGCGGCGCTGGGCGCCCTTCATAATCGGCGCGAACAAGTCGTCGGACTCATCCATACCCGCAGTAGCCATCAACTGCGCTTCATAATGTTCACGCACTAAAGCGGTCGCGGTTCGCAGCGTCACGCGACCAATTAACTCGCCAGACTCATCGATCACAGGCAATTCGATTTCGCGGCTGTGCTCTATCGCTTCGGCCGATTCCAATAAACTCGTATCAGCGGATAACGCACGGCTATCCTCGGACAAAAGTGAAATCAATAATTCATCGGGATTATGCTTAAAAATGTCATACCGACGCACTGTACCTTGATACTTATCTTGATCATCAACGATAAACAAATTGTCGTTGCAATCGAGTTCGATACGGCGGAAAAAGCGCTGTGCCTGCGCAACGCTCGCCTTATCACTGAGCACCAACATTTGATGATCGGTATAACGGCCGATTTCATTCTCAGAGTACTGATCGTAGAGTTCGAATCGTTGTCGCTGACGCTCGCCCATCTGGGCCAAGGCGCGATCGGTAAAACTTTCAGGGAGATAATCACTCCACTCAATTAAATCTTCTGGGCTTAACTGAGCAAATAGCAAGTCCACTTCATTGTCGGGCATCCGTTTGAGGATCCCCATGCGCGGATCGGCACGCATTAAGCTCAACACTGTCACTCGGTCAGCAAATTCAACTTGCTGCCAACGTTCGTAACGCTCATCCAAGGGCAAGGATTCAAGCGCTAAGGCTATGGTTCCAGGTTCTGAGTCATTCAGAATTTCGCTGAACACTTCAGCTTGTTCTTCGCCTTCAACTTCAGTGAGTTGTTGAACAACCTGCCCCACGTCCGCTTGCATGTTTGTTTCGTATTCTGCGTCATTTTCTGTCACACAGATGCCCTTTTCTTTAGCTACAAAATTACTGTAACTATATTGATAATCAAGTAAATTAGCAAACTCACAAAATAAATTGCACACAACTATATTGCTGAAAACCTTTTTTAGGTTTATGCTGTTTGACTTAGATCCTATGGAGGTGAACATGACTACGAACATATACAGCCAATCAGCGACAGACATTCAAGGCAACGCGGTAAGTTTAGAGCAGTATCGAGGCAAAGTTCTCTTAATCGTCAATACCGCCAGTGAATGTGGATTTACACCGCAATACAAGGGATTAGAAGCGTTATATCAAAAATATAAAGACCAAGGATTAGTGATTTTGGGCTTTCCTTGCAATCAATTTGGCGCCCAAGAAAAAGCCGATGAGCAAGGTATTCAAGCCTTTTGTGAATTGAATTTTGGCGTGACATTTCCACTATTTTCTAAAATAGAAGTGAATGGCGAACATACCCATCCACTTTATCAATACCTTAAGAAAGCCGCTCCCGGTGTATTAGGTACTCAAGGTATCAAATGGAATTTCACCAAATTTTTAGTTAATCGCCAAGGCGAAGCGATTGAACGATTTGCATCGACCACGAAACCCGAAGCGTTAGAAAGTAAAATTGCCGCTTTGCTAAAATAATTTACTCGCTATCTATTTGAAATTTTGCGTTTTATAAAAATTTAGATTTATTTTAACTTTTTATGGAACTTTAACCGTACAAGCCCCTCAAATATATTGAACAGTGAATGTCTTTTTCATGTTCATCATCTCCCTGGGGCTTTTAGCGCGGCCCCCTTGACCTAGGAATAGGTCACTAGGCAACCATTGGGTTGCCTTTTTTTATCCCAATGATATATATGTAAAATAAATGTAGCAGCTCATTTCAACTGCTTTTTATCCCTCAGAAAATCTTTTTTAAACTTTTTGGAATTTTTTTGCGATATCGATGAACTTAATTAAAAATGGCGACTCTGAGTATAGGTAAGGATTAACGGATAAGATTAAATGCAGCTTGAGAATGAAATATGTGGAGTCACAGTTTCATCTACTCAAATGACACAGTTTCTGTTTTATCGCATTGAGTCTAATTAGTTGGTCGTTCATCATCATCTCCCTTTTGGGACACAATAGAAAACACGCTAGCGCACTGAATTCTATTTGTATCCCGCACTGATTTCCTTGTGGCAACCTTAGGTTGCCATTTTTTTTACTTAAATTTCTATCATGCCTAAATATCTATAATCGCCTAAATGTCTATAATATTAACGACTTGTCTAATTGAACTTGAATTGAAGGATGATAGCCTGCGCGAGCCTTTGTATAGATATCTTTTAATTCAGTGTGATACCCCGCGATTTGCAGCTCCGCATAAAGTGGCCGCACAAATTTGCCGCGACCAATACGCACTAAATAAGCACTTAAAGCCGGCAACACTGGGTCGTAATGATTGCGAATCGCCACCCTAAACCAATCACAGGCAATTTCTGCGTTAGTCGATTGGGTAAATTGGAAGGTTTCATCCAGATCCATCAGTTGTACTTGGCTGATGACTTCCGGTAATTGGGTCAAAAAATACTGCCAATGATGTACTCGCCAATCTTTTACACTTAATAGGCTCGCGGCCGTTCCCTGTATAAAGCACGCCAGCGCATCATCCACTTTATCTAAACTCATGGATGTTGGTCCGCAATATCCCTCGGGCAAACCTTCGCCATAAATCCAGGTTAACAGCTCGGCTTCGGTGATCTTATCTGAGTGTAATGGCAGTAAGGTTTGCTGCGCGTATTCTACAAACACTTCGGTGGTAATCGCCTTAAAGGCAAAATGGTCCACATAATTGCGTAAAAATTTATCAAACGCCACTCGCCCTAGTCTGCGCTCGAGATCATGGACAAACATCGAGGCTTTTTCATAGGTAAAACGATTAAAGGCAAGGTTAGGATCGCCCTGCTGCACATTGGCGGGCAAGGTTTGTTTATCCTTAGGCAAAGACGCCATTTCTTCTGTTAAGCGACCAAACTCTATCACCCACTCCAACTCTGCTTGTTCTTTGCCGTAAACCGCTTCCACAATACGGTTAGTAAAGTAAGTCGTAAAACCTTCGTTTAACCAGAGATCTCGCCAGGTTGCATTACTGACTAAATTGCCCGTCCACGAATGCGCTAACTCATGGGCAACGGTGGAAACCAAACTTTTATCGCCGGCGATAAGTGTGGGCGTTAGAAAGGCTAAACGTGGATTTTCCATCCCGCCAAAGGGGAAACTCGGCGGCAGGATAATCATGTCGTAACGGTCCCACACATAAGGACCTAACAATGACTCGGCAACCTCGAGCATATGTTCGGTGTCTTCAAACTCTTTTGCGGCGGCCGCCAACATACTTGGCTCAGTATACACCCCGCATCTTGGGCCTATCGCTTGAAAGGCAATATCACCGACTGCCAGCGCCATCAAATGGGTCGGAATAGGTCGTTCCATCTCAAAGTGAAACACACCATTAAGCGGCGTGTCGGGATGATTCATCGCACTCATAACAGCTCGCATGCCTTTGGGCACTTGCACTTTAGCATCAAAGGTTATCCGCGCCTTAGGCGTATCCTGCAGTGGGATCCAGCTACGAGCATTGATCGGTTGCGATTGACTGAAGAGATAAGGTAACTGTTTACCCGCAGTTTGCTCAGGCGCTAACCACTGTAATCCTTGGGCGGCTGGAGAGGTGTGATAGTGAATGCAAACCTGCTTGCAAGGTGACGTTGGCAAACTGATGCATATTTTTTGCCCGAGAATAGAATTGGCTTCACTTAGTATAAAATCGAGCGGCGCTTCATTCTCTGCTGTCGAAACACTCGTTGTATCAGCAGCATCCACGGCAGTAACCGCGAGTATGGTGAGATCACGGCTATCGAGCCAAAGTTCAGTGATATCAAGCTCAAGGTAATCCAAGGACAGTGTCGCTTTGCCAATAAGACGCTGCGCGTCAAAATCCACCAGCAAATCCAAAGAGACATGGGTCAGTTGCACTTGTTCGATATTAGCAAAAGAATGGTAATCTCGGGTGAAATCCCAAGTCGTGGCATCCGCTAAGGTATTCTTAGTCTTAGTTGGTTGTAACACTGTCGCCTCAATATTCAAGTTATGGGCACAGGGCGATGGGTGCTAACCCCCTATCCCTGGCTCAATTGTAAAGGGTAAGTTTGAATGCATAATAGTGAACGCAGCTGTAGAGCAATACTGCATAACTTGTCGTTGTTATAACGACTCACAGCCATAACTCATCACAGATTATTAGCCATTATTATCGACTGCACATTTGCTCAGAGGCAAATCGTAGCAGAGTTTTAGATCAGCTTATCGGCGAGTTTTTGTAACAATTCATCTTTGGCGGCGATCACAGAGCTGCAATCGATTCTCTTGCGTCATGCAAGAATTGCGGGGCAATAGTCTACGACGCCAATTGCGAGGAGCAAACGGAGCAAAAATCGAGGCTCGCGCTTCTTAATAAAAACAAAGTGCAAAATTATTTAAAATATTTCGCACTTTGTCTGAACTAATTTAAGGATGCTGAGTCAGATATTATGAACCGAATCTTTGTAATGAGTTTCTTCGTTCATCATCATTCTCCTTTAGATGGTTTCTAGCGCGACCGTCCCAAGATTCCGATTTGGAATTTACAGCAACCTATTTAGGTTGCTTTTTTTATGTCTTTGATTTGGCATTTACCAGACAAAATGACCCAACAACACAGTCCAGATAAAACCCAAAAAACAAAAAGGACCTCCGAGGAGGTCCTTGAGTCACAAGCCGTTTAACTTACAAGCGGATACCCACTTTTTCTAAATCTTTGGCTACAACACTTTTCGGAATAGTAACATAACCATCTTTTTCAACTACTTGTTGGCCTTGCTTAGACAACACGTAACGGATAAATTCTTTTTCCATTGGTGCTAAGTCTTTATTTGGTTGCTTGTTCACGTAAACATATAGGTAACGTGATAATGGATAAGTACCGTTAGCTGCGTTTTCTGCCGTTGCTTCGATAAACTCATTACCTTTTTTAGCAATTGCTACTGCTTTAACACCAGCGGTTTTGTAGCCAATACCTGAATAACCAATCGCGTTTAGAGATTGAGAAACTGATTGCACAACAGATGCAGAACCAGGTTGCTCGTTCACGTTGGCTTTAAAGTCACCTTTACACAGTGCGTGCTCTTTAAAGTAACCATAAGTACCTGATACAGAGTTACGACCGTAAAGTTGTACGTCTTTAGCAGACCAGTTACCGTCTAAACCCAACTCACCCCAACGTTGGATATCGCTGCTACCACATTTGTGAGTAGAAGAGAAAATACCATCAACCTGTTCAACGCTTAAGCCTTTGATTGGGTTATCTTTGTGTACGAATACAGCTAAAGCATCGATAGCTACGCGAATTTCAGTTGGCTTATAACCATAATGTTTTTCAAACGCTTCGATTTCGTTAGGCTTCATCTTGCGGCTCATTGGGCCGAATTGTGAAGTGCCTTCAGTCAACGCTGGTGGCGCAGTAGAAGAACCTGCAGCTTGGATCTGGATGTTGACGTTAGGGTACATTTGTTTAAATTCTTCAGCCCAAAGTGTCATCATGTTGGCTAACGTATCTGAACCTACAGATGATAAGTTGCCTGACACGCCACTTGCTTTTTCATAGGTTGGCAGAGATTGATCAATCGATGCCATCGCAGTTGCAGAGAATACACCAGCGGCTGTTAGGGTAATCGCGCCGACAAGCTTTTTCAGTTTCATTATGTGCTCCAGTAGTAAGCTAACTAATTTGTAACTTAAGTTTCTTCAGACGCAGCCAGTATCAATCGCTACAATGACAATTCTATGTCCGTGATGTGACACTTAGATGACAATGCGTTATATATCGATTTTTTCTGTCATTAATAATGAACTCAGTAGCCCTAGAAATAAAAAACAGGCCATAGTGACCTGTTTTTATTATTAATTGCGAATATTTCAATCAAGCAATTTATTTCTTACGCTCGATAAGATGCAAGGGAATAACAAAGCTAAAGGTACTGCCTTTACCCAATTCACTGCTGATTTTAAGCTCACTGTGATGATGGTTAAGTGCATGCTTTACAATCGCAAGACCTAAACCACTGCCACCGGTTTGCCTTGAACGCGCACTGTCTACCCGATAAAAACGTTCAGTTAATCGACCTATGTGCTGGGGCGCAATGCCTTCGCCCGTATCCGTTACGCTAAAGATGGCTCCCGTGGCCATACTGCGCCACTGCACTGTGATTTTGCCGCCGGGTTCAGTGTAACGAATCGCATTAGAAATCAAGTTAGAACAAGCGCTTCGAAGCTGCAATTCATTCCCATGGGAATCAAGCCCAGGTTCGCAATAGAAGCTCAACTCGTATCTGTCTTGTGCCAGCGCTTTAGCTTCTTCCTTCAGCACCTCCATCAGTTGCGTCATGTTCACTGTATGTTCGAGGTTGATATCGGCCGCATCTTCAATCCGCGATAATATCAATAGCTGTTCGACCATGGACTGCATTCGCCGCGTCTGCTGCTGCATTAAGGCCAGCGGCTTGACGTTCATCGAATCGGGTTCCGCCATGCTTTGCATCATTTCAAGGTAACCCTGTAGCACAGTGAGCGGCGTTTTCAGCTCATGTGACACATTCGCGACAAACTCTTTACGCATGCCCTCAAGCTGACGTATACGAGTGATATCCCGCGCAATTAACAGTAGCTGCCTATCACCGTAGGCCATGATACGGATCTCAAGCAAACGCCTATCCGATACTGGCGAAGGTAACTCCAGCGGATCTTTATATTGTGCGGATTTAATATAAGCGGAAAAATCAGGATGGCGGATCAAGTTATCAATACGCTGGCCATTATCCTGCGGCCAAACAAAACCGAGAATAAGCTGCGCTAACTTGTTGCACCATAGAATATTATGCTCTGAATCGAGCACCACAGCGGCATCGGGTAACGCCTCTGCACCTTGGCGGAATCGCGCCAACAATGCGGCTAATTGACCGACACGTCGACGATTCTTACCTTGAAGGCGATAAATGCCATTAAACACCCCTTCCCAACTCCCACTGCCCTGCGGCGGCGTGAGTTTCCTATCGCGCCATAACCAAAAGTTAAGCCGTGATAATTGTCGGTAATGCCAGCAAACCAGCCCTAGCATGCCGATAAAGAGTATCCAGAGAAGTTTCCCTACCAATAAACCTATTAGCGCACAAAGCAGTAGATATAAGGCTAAGCGCGTAAACAACCGGTACCCTGAATAAGAGTCAGACATAAATAAACCCAAACATCAGGCTAAATAAGAGGAGCACAAGATAGCCTAAAAGCTAACTTGTGCCTAACACTTATTCGGCACTAAATGCGTGTAGAGAAACGATAACCTGCGCCACGAACCGTTTGGATCAAGCGGTCGTGACCAGACTCTTCAACGGCTTTACGAAGGCGTCTGATATGCACGTCAACGGTTCTGTCTTCAACATACACATTAGTTCCCCACACATTGTCGAGCAGCTGTTCGCGGCTGTAGACACGTTCTGGGTGGGTCATGAAAAAGTGTAATAAACGAAATTCGGTTGGGCCCATATCTAATACAGTCTCGCCTACGCTCACCCTGTGGCTCACAGGATCGAGCATTAAGCCCTGCACATCAATGGTTTCTTCTAAACGAGTCGGTGCACTGCGACGCAATACAGCCTTAATACGTGCGACAAGTTCTTTAGGGGAAAAAGGTTTAGTGATGTAATCATCGGCGCCGACTTCGAGACCTTTGACTTTATCTTCCTCTTCACCGCGGGCAGTTAACATGATGATCGGAATTTGGCGCGTGAACTCATCTTGCTTCAAACGTTTCGCCAATTGAATACCACTTCCGCCAGGAAACATCCAATCCAATAAAATCAGATCGGGGTAAGGCTCCTTTAGCAGCGCAATGGCCGAATCAAAATCTTCCGCCGCAGAGGTGGTAAACCCGTGCTGTTCCATTACAAAAGTCAGCATCTCGCGGATGGCTAACTCGTCTTCTACTATCAATATCCTTGCAGTCATAAGTGATTTTCTGTCAGTGAATGTCAACACGGCTATTATTAGTCATTTTTATTACAGATTTATGAATAAGCACGCCGCTTGAGCCATATAGTAGCGATATTTGTCATAATAAGTTTATATAACTGTTTGTTTATAGCAATAAAAAAGGAGGCTATATGCCTCCTTAATTGAATCTTAATACTGGATTTAGAATTTGTGTTCTAAGCCAACACCGATATATTTGTCATCATCAGCAGACGCTTCTAACGAACGATTGGTGTAGAAAGCGAAGACTTTAGTAGGTTTAGCCAGTGCATAATCAGCACCTACTGACCATGAATCACCTTTATCTTCCATATCTTGATATTGTGCTTTTAAAGTAACAGCATCGATATCGTAAGCGGCACTGAACAGGTAACCATTAACGCTATCGGTCGTTACAGGCAGCGCGTTTTTATAAGTTTCTTCCTGTTGTTGGTACATACCGCCTAAAGTTAAATTAGCGATTTTACCTTGAACCGATGCACGTAGGATTTCATAACCTTTCACATCTGAGTCATATGCAATAGCAGCATAGATAGGTGATTTTTTCAGTTTAGCGTCACCGTACATAGCGGCTAAGCTGAAACCATCTTGACCCTGTTGGTCAGCATCACCTTCAGCAGCATAAGTCGCACCGAATACAAAACCGCTGATTGATGGAGATAAGTAAGTCGCAGTTTGACCTAAACGGTTGTCGCCTTTGAACAGGCTTTTTAAGTCGCCAGATAAATCGTTGAATTGGTCAACGTTACCTTGAGAGATTTTTAACAGCGTGTCGTTACGACCCACAGAGAACGAACCGAATGCGCCTTTTAGGCCAACAAATTGGTTACGAGCTTTAAAGTTGTCGCTAGTCGCAGCACCTGTATCAACTTCGTATTCAACTGTATAGAAGGCTTCCAGCGAGCTAGACAGTTCGAAATTACCCTTCACACCAAAACGAGAAGCATTACTTTGAATAGTTGTTGTAGCATCACCTTTCTCATCATTTGATTGAGCAGTGACATTCAACTTACCATAAACAGTCAGTGGCTCAGCGGCATAAGCTGAAGCCAGAGTTGCAGAAGCTAGCGCAGAAGCAAGTAGAGTTTTACAAAAAACGTTCATCATTTAATCCTTTCGACGTTATGTTCGTCTTGGTTATTGGTTTGGAACGACCGAAAGTGTGCAATGAATGTGTTTCAGTTTTATTTCAATTGTGACCATTTAGTGCGCAAGGTAAAAAAGCTGACACTAAGCTTGGTGCTAAACCCAGTAAAGATGCGGCCTGCAGCTGAGTTAATTCTTATGTTACAGTTTAATGAATTCTGATTAGCCACTAGAAATTAGCTGTCGAACACAGGTTTACCCCGCCCAAACTATGCCGTAAACTGCCACTTTAATTTTCAATGAGCGCCTCTTATGTGGTTTAAAAATCTTACTCTTTATCGTTTCAATAAACCTTTTGCCGTCGAAACCGAAGCGCTAGAAACTGCGTTGGCCGATTTCACTTTCTCCCCATGCTCAAGCCAAGATGTCAGTAAATTTGGTTTCTCAAATGCGTTAGGCAAAAAAGGCAGTTCTTTGGTACACAGCGCCGACAATCGCCATCTGATCTGCGTGACTAAAGAAGAGAAAATCCTCCCAGGCCAAGTCATCAAAGAAGCCCTAGAAGAAAAAGTCGCCCTCATTGAAGATGAAGAAAATCGTAAGATGGCGAAAAAAGAAAAAGATGCGCTAAAAGATGAAATCATCACAAGTTTACTGCCACGCGCTTTTTCACGCCGCAGCCAGACTCACGCACTGATTTTGCCAGAACTGGAAATGATCCTTGTCGACAGTTCAAGCGCCACTAAGGCCGAAGAGTTGTTAGCACTCCTACGCAAAGCACTCGGTAGTCTGCCAGTGATCCCATTGAGCTTTAAAGCGCCAGTCGAATCCAATTTAACCGAATGGTTAAAACTTGGCAGCGCGCCATTACCTTTTGAAATGCAAGATGAAGCTGAACTTAAATCCGAAGCGGATGAAGGTGGCATTGTGCGTTTCAAGCAGCAGGATTTAAAAGAAGACGAAGTATTAGCTCACCTCGCAACAGGCAAGCAAGTCCACAAGTTAGCACTGCATTTCGGCCAATCGATTGCACTATTATTGCAATCGGATGCCAGCGTAAAACGTCTTAAATTCTCTGAAGAATTTAGAGCGGGTAACGATGAAGTCGGCACTGATGACCCTATGGCACGTTTAGATGCAGACTTTGCCTTAATGGGCAGCGAGTTAGTCGCCTTGATGCATGCACTCGTGGCAGCACTAGGTGGACTCGAAGAAGCACAAGTTTAAGCTGAACTAAATTTAAGCTAAGTGAGTAACCCAAGTGAGTGAGTTAGGTAAACTAAATTAGCGACTCACTCATATTCTTCTCGGATGAGCGAGTTGAAATAACAAAAGGCGCAACTTCTAAATGAGGGTGCGCCTTTTTTATATCTACTAAACGCCTAAGATTAAGGCATTCGGCTTAATCGCAAGTCGAATACCCTTAGCTTTAGTCATTGGTTTTAGACACTAACTCACCTTTATTATCAAACGGCCAATCAATGCCTAACCAAGCCTTGAAGAAGGCTTTTTGCTGTTTAGTCGCTTTCGCATCACCCTTAAGCACTAGCTTACCGCTTTGCTGTTCACTAAGGGTGAGCTTAACTTGCTTGATTTTATCGTTGCTGAATAATGTTACTTCAATACTATCGCCAGCCTTAAAGTCGTTGATGCGCTTATCAAAACCTGCAGCCGTCACCTTAAGACCATTAATCGCTAATACTTCATCCCCCGCAACAATCCCCGCTTGCCATGCAGGGCCATTACGCAGCACTTGGTCTAACACTAAAGAGCCATGGACGCTGCTTAACGTCATGCCGGCAAATGCCTTGGCTTTTGAATCTTTACCATAGGACAAAACTAACCCAGCCTGCGATAACAACTCAGGGAAATCTAAACTCATCGGGCTATTCACGTTTGCCTGCCACCAAGGCGCATAATCTTTGCCGGATAAGTCTTTGAGGATATGCTGCACATCGCTAACACCATAGCCTTTTGGCACACGGTGATCTTGATATAAACGGCGATGCACATCGCGATATGAATGCTTAAGTTTCGTATCCTGCAGCAACGAGAAATCTAACGCCAAAGAGGTTAAGTAACCCTCAGAATAAATATTCACACTGTGATTAATCGCATAATCGCCGCCCGTACTGCTCCACTCTCCAGCACTCGCCTCGGCGACTGATTGGGTTTCACGCCCTGGAGTAAGCTGGTTTTTCTCCACGCGTTTAGCTAAGTCTTCGAGGAACTCTTTAGGCGTCATCACCCCAGCACGCAGCAGTAACTGACCTTGGAAATAACTGGTAGAGCCTTCGGCCATCCACAGTAATTCCGTCATGTTTTCATGCTGATAATCGTAGGGCACGAGTCCCGCAGGACGATAAGCCTTTACGTTCCAAGTATGGATAAACTCATGGGATGCCGTGCTAATAAAGCGCAGGTAATCCTTGCGTTCACGAAAACTAAAACGCGGCAATTGGATAACCGTAGAATTTAAATGTTCTGTCGCGCCACTGGCGCCGCTAGTGGCGTGCACCATATACACATAACGATCAAAGGGATAATCATCCCAAATCGCCTTTGCTTGACCACTTAATGCCGTTAAATCCTTAACGACTTTATCGGCGTCATAGTTACCTTCACCCCAAAATACTAACTCATAACTTTTGCCATTAGCGCTGAATTGCTTATGGGTGCTGACACCGGTTTCGATAGGGGAATCAATTAACACATCGTAATTCGGTGCGATGAAAGAATGCGCAGGTGCGCCTGATGCCATACCTGAGTAACTTTGCCACGCTTCAGGAACGTTCAATTGAACCGATACCGGCTCAGAGCGAAATTGCGGGCTATACATGAACACGCCGCTGGCATCTAAGTAGGCATGGCTCGCATCAATATGGCGCACCCTTTGGCCTAATTCATTGGCATACAACTGATAACTAACCGTTACGCTGGTTGGCTGCGTGAGCGCGACTTGCCATTCACCGCTCGCGGTACGTTTCCAAGGGAGTTCCTGACCTTGACTGTCTTTGGCGCTAAATAAACGCACGCCATCGGCCAAAGGCAATACTTGATATTTTCCCGTACGCCATACAGGCAAATTGACAGTAAAATCTGTGGTCTTCACTTCAGGAAAAGTGACACTCACTTGGGCAATATGATGCTCGGGTTTAACGAGGTCAATTTGATATTTCACATCGGCTAATACTTGGCCCGAAAATAACGCACTTAATATCAAGATTGATAATCTGTTGGGTTTCACTCTTGCTTCCTTCTGTTATTATGCTTCTTATGATTTTTCCAAGTATAACAAGTCGATGTAGCATCCTCATTAGGCGCTAACAAAAGCTAACAAAATAAGTTCCTTGACTTAAGGAATGAGGAATCACAGTTCAAATGCAAAAACTCACGGTTATTTTATTTACTTTGTTGCTGTCACTGCCTTTTAGCGTTCAAAGCCGAGATCTCGAAGCTGATGAGGTGGAGTTAAGAGAATCACCACAGCAAATGTATGATGTGCTCAACAAATCCATTTCCTTCCCCCTTGCGTTCCAAAACCGTGACCAATTTGAGCGTGCAGCCCAAGAGCAAGGCTACAGTCCAACCGAATTTGAACAGATTTTGTATCTGCTGACTCGGCTGAATATGGAGCCGAACGTGAAAACCAAAGTCGGTTTTCAAGACGCAAAAAGCTTGATTGAACTCTTAGCCACTGCGGCGCAATCCCCCTATGAACTTGCAATGGTCGCCATGTTGAATGGGCGTTACCTTGGCCGTACCGAGCAAAAATATCAAGAAGCGATTGGCCTGTATAATGAAGCGCTCACCCGCATCAACGACAGCTATGACATCGAAGCATTGATTCTTAAGCACAATATTCATGAACACTTAGGCGGCTTACATTTATTAATCCGCCAAGAAGTGCCAGCCCTGATGCACTTCCACACGTACCGCGACATTGCCTATAAGCTCAGAAACGATTATTTAATCGCAGCGGCAGAAGCTAGACTTGGTTTTTATTACAATTTTAATCAGCAGCTGACCAAATCATTACAGCATTACAGTGAAGCAATTCGGATCTCCAATCGCTCTAATTACCCGTCAATGAAAACCAATCTGCAATTGCAACTATCTAAGGTATACCGTGACTTAAAGCAGTGGGATGAAGCGCTTAAAAATGCTCATGAAGCCGCGGCAGGCTTTAAGAAAATGGGCAATGACACCTATCTTTCAAGCTGTATGACAGTAATCGCCATGGTCTATGGCGAACAAGGGGATTGGAATAAAGCGATTGATTACTACCTTAATGCCCAGCAATTAGATGCCAAACGCGGTAACTATATTGCCCAAGGCCTTAATTTCCATAATCTTGGCCAAGCTTACTCAAATATTAATGACAATGTTAACGCCCTAAAATATTTACTGATGGCGAATCAAATATTCAAAGAAAAACAAAGCCATCACTATCAGGTTTATAACGAACTCTTAATTGGCGAAACCGCGCAAACCAATCAAGATTGGCCACTGATGATGACCCATGCCGACATCGCATTGGCGCTAGCCACCGACTTAAAACTGGTCAATGAACAAAAAGCCGCGCTCACACTGATTGCCACGGCGTCACAAAAACTCGGTGAATTAACCAAAACCATCGACGCCCAAACCCGCATCATAGCGCTAAGCAACACACTTGCAGAGAAAGAGAAAGACTCCCCAGTATCGGCCTCGGCCCTTGCGGAGCAGCAGCTCAAACTTGAGCTCAACATGGTACAGGGAAAACTTGCCGAGACAGTTAAGGAAAGTAACAACACTCGCACCCAACTGCTCATCTGCAGCTTGATTGCTGGACTCTTGCTGCTAGTGATTGCATATATGCTGCATCATCGCCGTAAAATCATTGCAAAAAACGCCGCATTAACCCAATTGAGCCTACAGGAACCCTTCACCCATAACTTAGGCTATGCGGCACTATTAGCCCACTTGGGCCATAATCAACATCAAGCGTCGACAACAGCTCTAGGGATTATCGCCTTCCCCGCCCAGCTCACGACCGATCTAGATTATGGCCAATATTTTAGTGATGCAGTAACCGCGCAACTGGCCACGCATCTAACCGATGCGCTCGCATCCCCTGTCTATGTGATACGCCAAGGGGTATTTGCAGTGCGCTTCACCCAAGCCGTTGAGCCAACAAGCGTGATCAGCCAAATACGCCAGAAACTCGACCAACAGCACATAGTCCATCATTTCCGCCTTGGTTTTGCCAACTTGCCACTGCTGACGAAATCAGAAATTAAAATGGCCGCGAAATTAAAGTTTGAAACCGTGCAGATGGCGCTCGCCTGTGCCCGCAGTTTAGAGGGAAGTGACGATTATTATGTTGCCCTTAGAGCGCTCGATTTTGTCCCTCTGAGCTTGTTTGCCAATCCACTATTTTTACACCTTGAAAAAGGCATTGAGCGTGGATTAATCAGATTAGAAACCAACGGTAATAAAGAAGATATTCGCTGGCCTTGCTGGGAAAACAACCAAGATAGGCAATTACTGGAAAATATTTGATCAATATCAGCAATTAATCACAGAGTCATAGGTAAATCGCATTTGCACTCTACGCCCAGTGTTATAACATTAGTATCATATGAGTTAACAGCTAATCTGGACATAGGATCGTCATGTTTTTTAGCCTTGCAGAGTTAGGACAATACTCAGGATGAAGGATTCGAGCGCTACAGTTTCACAACTTGCCTTGCTGCAACAGAAACTTCATTCGGCCAAACTTGCCCTCGATGAAGTCAATGAAGATAGAAATGCAAAGTTACAGACATTACTGCAATTTATTGGTCACTTAAGCCTCGCCTGCAAAGGGCAAAATCTTGAGCTGGATAATAAACTCGCCAAACTTCGCCATAACTTAAATACGTTTGAGCGAGTCGATGAGGCGTTGCCAGAATTAGTCGATGTCGAGCGCCTGTTAAAAGGCCAATATCACCACGTGATGGTACAACTCGAAGAGAGTCGTACGGGTTTGTCACAGGTGATCCGTCAAATCCAACGCGTTAACTCTGCACCTGAAAAACTCAAAAAAGAAGTTAATTACTTCAAACAAGATCTGGCTAAACCTTTCCACACGGTTTGGGAATATATTCCTAAAGTTAAGCAAATCATCGGCTTCTACGAAACCATATTACAGCTACAATTTAACGAATCAGAAAAACTCGATGTCTTGCCTAAGCACAGGCAGCTCGCCCATGAGCTGGCACAAATGATTTCAGAAATCGAGTTCCGTAAAGATCAGCGTGACCAAGTCCTAGTGATCAAAGAAGTGCTCTCTTCTGAGATTGAAGTTGACAGTTTGCTCGAAGCCTACCAAACCATTTTAGCCTTATTACTTGATAACATCGCCCGCGAGAAATCGGCATCGCAAGAGTTTTTGTTTGCCCTCAACGATGCCTTAGCCGCAGTGCGCGAAGTAGTCAGTGAGTCTTACAACCACAATCAACGCAGCTTCCAACTCAAGACCCAGTTGAATCGTGAGATTAATACCCGTGTCGATAACGCCGGTGAAATCATTATCGATGTCGAAGATGTCGTCGATCTTAAAGCCCAATTAACTGAGCAACTTAACTCCATTCGTTCGGCATTGGCCCGTAAAGAAGCCTTAGAGCAAAGAGAACAGGCCTTACTGCGTAAATCAATGGAAACAATGCGCAAAGAGCTTAATGAATTAAGTAACGAGGCCAATACCTACAAAGAGCGATTGTTTGAACAACAAAAACTCAACTTGCTCGATAGCTTAACTCAATTGCCTAACCGTGCCGCGTTAGAAGAGCGCATGGATTTGGAATACCGTAACTATCAACGGCATAAATCTCCACTTTGGGTGGCAGTTGCCGATATTGACCACTTCAAAACCATCAATGACAGCTTTGGCCATAGCACGGGTGATAAAACCTTGCAGGTGATTGCAATGGCATTGAAAAACTCACTACGAGATACCGAATTTGTGGCCCGTTATGGCGGCGAAGAATTTGTCCTGTTATTACCTGATGTCGCACCTGCTGATATCGCTCAACTTTTAAACAGAGTGCGCGAGAAAGTAAAAAATATTCCATTTAAATTTAAAAATCAGAGAATTACAGTTACAGTATCTATAGGGGCTGCGCAAGTTATGGGAAGTGAGCTCATACATGAGACCTTCGAACGCGCCGATGCAGCACTCTATAAAGCAAAACACGAAAGCAGAGACAGGGTTGTGATTGACGTATAATTGAGCCCCACTATACGCCTCCTCTAATCACTCCTGTCATGACGAAGGAGTGATAAATGATAGTAAAAGTCAGCCCTAAGGGCAGCATGGATCAGCTTTCGCAACTTGAAGTTGATCGCCTCAAAAAAAGTGCCAAAAGCGCACTATATCAACTGTACCGCAACTGCTCCTTAGCAGTACTTGCTGCGGGTTTAAAAACCGACAACTCTAAAGCCCTATTCGAGCAATACCATGATTTTGATATCCACGTCCTACAACGTGAACGCGGAGTTAAATTAGAACTGGTCAATCCCCCTGAACAAGCCTTTGTCGATGGCCAGATTATCACCGGCATCCAAGAACATCTGTTCTCAGTTTTACGCGATATCCTCTATATCAGCGACAGATACGACTCACTCAAACACATTAATCTGACCAACGCCCACCATATCACCAATGTGGTGTTTGATATTTTGCGTAACGCGCGGGCGATAGCACCCATGAAAGACCCTAACGTCATCGTCTGTTGGGGCGGACACAGCATCAATGCCATCGAATACCAGTATACCCGCGAGGTAGGTTATCAACTTGGCCTAAGGGAATTAGATATTTGCACTGGCTGTGGTCCTGGCGCGATGGAAGGCCCGATGAAAGGCGCGGCTATAGGTCATGCCAAACAAAGGATTAAAAATGCCCGCTATATTGGTTTGACTGAGCCAAGTATTATTGCCGCCGAACCACCAAATCAAATCGTCAATGAACTGGTGATTTTACCTGATATTGAAAAACGCCTCGAAGCCTTCGTGCGCTTAGGCCACGGCATTATTATTTTCCCAGGAGGTGCTGGCACGGCGGAAGAATTACTCTATATCTTAGGTATCTTACTCAACGAAGAAAATCAAGAAACCCCTTTCCCGCTGATCCTCACTGGCCCCACGGAAAGCGCCGATTACTTCATCAAAATTGATGAGTTTATTGCCTCAACCTTAGGCCCAGAAGCTCAGAAGAAGTATCAAATCATCATAGATAATCCCACTGAAGTAGCGCGTATCATGAAGAAAAGCATGGAGCAGGTGAAAGCCTATCGCCGCTCAACGGGTGATGCTTACCAATATCAGTGGGCACTGAAGATTGAATCTGAATTCCAGCTACCTTTTGTCCCGAGCCACGAGGTGATGGCAAACTTGGACTTGCACTTCCAAACCAACAAAGCCGAGCTTGCCGCCAACCTGCGCAAAGCGTTTTCGGGTATAGTGGCAGGCAACGTCAAGTCGGAAACAATCAAGCACATAGAGCGCGATGGTCCCTTCCAATTGAAAGGCGATCCTAAACTCATGGACATGATGGATAAGCTCTTGAGTGCATTTGTGCAACAACAGAGAATGAAGCTTCCCGGAAGCGCCTATATTCCTTGCTACCAAATAGTGAAATAGAGAGCGAAACAACGACCCCCATGAACAAGTTTTTAATCATTGATGGTCTCAACTTGGTTCGCCGCATCTATGCGGCGATCCCCGATGAAACAGATATGCAAAGCCTCACAGAGCGCGTCAGTTCGGCGTGCACTAAACTGTTGCGGGTACATCGCCCTACCCATGTGGCTATCGTGTGGGACGGTGATGAAATCTCATGGCGTAAACAGCTTTATCCCGATTACAAAAAAGGCCGTAAACCTATGCCAGAACCACTGGCACAGGGTTTAGTTGCGCTGCAAGACCATTTAACCGCAATGCATATTGGCTCTATTTATGCGGCGGCTGAAGCCGATGATGTGATTGCGACACTGGCGATAAAAACCGCCAAAGCGCAAGGTGAAGCCATAATTGTGTCCACCGACAAAGGTTTTAGTCAGCTTAATCATCGCCAAATCAGTCAATGGGATCACTTTAATCAGCAATATCTTGATATTGCTGTATTGGAACAAAAACTTGGTGTTGAGCGCAGCCAGTTTCTCGACTTAATGGCATTAGCGGGCGACAGCGGTAATAAAATACCCGGTATTGCAGGCATAGGCCCTAAGTCGGCCGCCGAGTTATTGAAAACCTTTAGAAGCTTACCAACCTTGTTTTCATCCTTATCCAACTTAGGCGCTAAGCAAGCGAAGAAACTTGCCGAAGGTAAGGAGATGGCAAGACTCAGCTATAAGCTGGCGCAGTTACAAACAGACCTGCCACTCAATATCAACTTGAAAGACTTTCGCGTCATTAACTCCCTGCCTGAAAAAACCATCAATCAAGACTAAACTTCTGTTAATACAAAGTTGCAATTAACGCATTTACCTTAGCGCAACAAAAGCGTATTTTATGGACGTGCTCAAGTGACTCATTTAATGAGGTAAAGGAATAACTATAAATGAAATCAAAAGTTTCAGTAATTATCGGTAGTATTTTTGCCGCCTACGTCGTCTTTGTTGCCGTGGTTGTACTGGTTTATGAACCAACGCCAGAAGACATGAATTGGGAAGACAGACAGGCCTATAACAGCCAGAAGATGAACGATTTGACCTTAGGGCAAAATATCGGTTCGGTAAAAGAATTGCTCGGTAAAGCCGACTTTTCAGAGGCAAAAGCCGTCAAAGAAACTAAGTTACAGGTGCTCTTTTATCGCACTCACCATGAGAAATCAGACGGTGTGACGACCAAAGAGGAATGTACCCCGCTTATTTTTGAAAATGATAAGTTGATTGCTTGGGGCCAAGATACCTATAAGCAATACCTCGATGCGGGCACAGACACTGTGCTCACTTCCGCCCACGAGACATTGAGCAGTAAATAAATACGGCCGACTGTGAATAAAAACGCCACCTAATCGGTGGCGTTTTTATTTTCATAATTACCAACTGAACGTCTTAGTGACAGCATACCTAGGTCACTCAGCGCAATACCAATAAGCTAAACCAGTCGCTTATTCATCATCGGCCTTGTACTCGACATAGGCTTCGCCTTTGCTGAGCCATTCTGGCGCGGGTTTCCCCTTCAGATAATGGTCGAAATACTGCATCATACGAATGCTGTAATCGAGCTTGTTCGGATACTTTTTCAAGTGATGCGGCTCATCCTCGTATTGTAAGAACACCACATCTTTACCCGCACGACGCATGGCCAAATACATTTCAACACCTTGTTCCCAAGGCACCGCATCGTCCTTATCACCAAACATGATCATCAAAGGCGTTTGAATTCGGTCAGCGTAAAATACTGGCGAGTTTTCAATGTACTTTTTCGGCGCGGCAAACAAACTCGCGCCAATGCGACTTTGGCCAGTTTCATACTGGAACTGACGCGCAATACCCGTACCATGGCGAATACCACTGTAGGCGCTGGTCATGTTCGATACCGGCGCACCCGCGACCGCCGCCTTAAACATCTTAGTCTGAGTGATGGCAAACGCCGTTTGATAACCACTCCAAGAATGACCTTGCAGCCCAATAGCATCGGGATCGGCAATGCCCATCTCAATCAGCTTTTGCACGCCAGAGGTGAGCGCTTGCACCGAACTCGCACCTGGGTAACCAATTTCAAAGCGAATATCAGGCAGGAACACCGCATAGCCATTGTTGATATACCAAGCAAAATTAGGTCTGTGGTTAATGTTCATCTGCGGGAAGGCGTGCAGTCTATCCGTCATAAAGCGATAGTAATAAACCAACACAGGAACGCGCTTACCCACTTGATAATTGGTCGGCTTGATCAGCACGCCATCTAACGGCTTACCATCGCCATTCGTCCAATGAACTAACTCAGATTGGCTCCAGTTAAACGCTTGACGTTGCTTATCTAAATCCGTTTGCTTAAGCGCATTTTGCGGTGCGCTATAGTTAGCCGTATACAAGTCAGGGAATAAGTCGAAACGCTCCTTAGAAAACACGATAGTGTCTGCGTCTTTACTGCGTCCTAACACAGTCAACTTATACTCGCCTTGCATCAGCGTTTTCACGCCCGCTGCGCCGAGCGTCGCTTGGTAGAAGCCATCGGCCTTAGTTTTATCGCTATAACCGTGGAGTAACACAGTGGCGTTATAGGCAAGCTCAGTCGGCTCATCGGGATTATCGACTAAGCCCTCAAGACGATATTGGATTTTCTGGGTACGCCCTTTACCTGCGGTTAAAGCAAAACCTGCCTTAGATTCAGTATTAAACTGCCAGACATCGTATTTATCGTAAACCAAGAACCCAGCGTCATCTTTCAGCCAAGGGCCAAAACCGTATCCCGGCGCGCTCGATGGATAGTCATGGTCTTCATCGGCAAAGCTGACCTTTAATGATCTTGTCAGATTAGTGCGATGAGCCTCAGCAATATCATAAAGATACACATTACCTTGCTGATAATAAGCCACATACTTGCCGTTACCCGACAAACTTGGCTCGGCATCGCTCGGCTGCTGAGTTAAAAAAGGCACCTTACTGCCAGTGTTAATGTCGACCAGATAATAGTCTTGATAGAAGCCAGCCCACGTCGCCATCTTGCGATAGGGCAAATCTGAACTCGCCAACATAAAGCGCTTATGTTGTGAAATCCTCACATCTGGAACAGTTTTATCGCCAAGCTGCACCACGTTATTTGAGCCTAAATGCAATACCGCAAGGTAAGTGCGTTTTTGCTCATCATCATATTGCTTGATTTCGTGGGGTTTAATCCGTGGGTCGTCACCATGCCACACCTTAAGCCCGCGCTGTCCGGTAACAATATCGGCATTAAACAGGTCTTTTTCTTCGGTGATTTTCTGCAAACTAAGCTGCTGGCTCACCTCTGGCACGCGGCCGAAGAACAGCCGTTCACTGTCCAATGAGAAGCTTAAACTTGTGTAGCGATTGAGTTTCCACTCGGGTGACTCAGGAGTTTTGCTGATTTTACCCGATTGCAAATCGACCAACGATAACTGATAGCTACGACCATAGGGTAACTCGCTATCTTTGCCCTGCGTAAACGCCAGCCAACGACCATTTTTAGCCAGCGCTAACGCACCAACCTGTTGGCTAGGCGAGTCAAAAGCGACGGTTTTTTGGTGGGTACGTAAATCCACTAACTGCAATTGATGCTGTTTATTGGCGATATCATTCACCGCTAGCGCAAGTCGGCGGCTCGCCTTATCAAACACATAACCTGTCACTTGCTCAACATCGATGCGCTTAGTTTGACCGTCTAAACTAAGCAAAGTAAAACGGCGGCCTTGGTCAAACTTATCAACCTTTGGCTTATCCGCTTTCGCTGGGGTTTGTGTGCCTGCTTCAGCGAGTTTTTCGCTGGCTTTAGGCTCAGCATCTTTTTTAGACTCTTCATCGGCCTCAAACCACATTGCCAAATGCTTACCGTCATCACTGAACACGAATTCCTTCACGCGCTCAAAGCGGGTTTGAGTGCCCGTTTGGGTATCGAGTAATACCATGTCAGATTTGAGTTTTTTCTTCGCCTTGGCATCACTCGTTTCACGCGTGAGCAAACTCGGTTTGACCACCACAGCCACAAAGCGTCCATCGTGACTCACTAAAGGATCTGACCCACCCGCAATTTGATAACTTTGCTGCGACAGCACATTTTTCACAATGACGTGACTATCCCCGCGATCGGGCGCAGACTCGACCGCGATAACTTGGCCCTTATCTGCGATAACCGGTTTTTCAAGGGACTCAAAGTGCATGATGTCTGTGAGGGTGAGCGGTTTAGTGCTGGTTTCAGCCTGCACTGCAGGCAATATTCCAAGGGATAACAGCACCAGAGATGTGATAGGGATTAACTTCAATGTCTTCCTCTTTTATATATTTGTTAGACTAAAGTAGACTTTTTTAACCATTGGCTCTCCATCATGGTGAGAACCCAGTATTTTTACAAGTTATACCACATAAAAAATCGTGATATTGCTCACTATTTCCTGTGAAGTTTGACCAAAGATGGTTAAAATAATAGACAGAAAAAATACCAAATTCATAGTCCTGCTACCCAGTTAACGCTGGGGGCAGACAATTGCAGTAACGACGAACCGTGGAAGGACTTCTCCATGTCAAAAAGAACGATAACCGTAATTCCAGGTGATGGAATTGGCCCAAGTATTATTGATTCAGCCTTAAAAATTCTCGATAAAGCGGGCTGTGATTTTGAATATGAATTTGCCGATGCTGGCCTGACTGCACTCGAAAAGCAAGGCGAATTACTGCCACAACGCACCTTAGAATTAATCGAAAAAAATCGTATCACGCTAAAAGGTCCATTGACGACGCCAGTAGGTGAAGGCTTTACCTCTATCAACGTAACTTTACGTAAAAAATTCGGTCTGTACGCTAACGTGCGCCCAGTACTGTCTTTCAAAGGTACACAAGCGCGTTACGAGAACATCGACATCATCACAGTACGTGAAAACACCGAAGGCATGTATTCTGGCCACGGCCAAAAAGTATCTGACGATGGTTTAACGGCTGAAGCGACCAGTATCGTGACTCGTCAAGGTGCTGAGCAAATCGCCACTTTCGCCTACGAACTGGCCCGCAAAGAAAACCGTAAGAAAGTCACTATCGTGCACAAAGCTAACATCATGAAGTCAACGTCAGGCCTGTTCCTGAAAGTGGCCCGTGAAGTGAGCCTACGTTACCCAGACATCAAGACAGAAGAAATGATCGTCGATGCAACGTGCATGAAGCTAGTAATGAACCCAGAAAACTTCGATGTAATCGTGACGACCAACCTGTTCGGTGACATTTTATCGGATCTGTGTGCCGGTTTAGTCGGCGGTTTAGGTATGGCACCAGGCGCAAACATTGGCCGTGATGCTGCGATTTTCGAAGCCGTTCACGGTAGTGCACCGGATATCGCTGGCAAAAACCTCGCGAATCCAACCTCAGTAATTTTAGCCTCTATCCAGATGCTGGAATATTTAGGTATGGCTGACAAAGCTGAGCAAATCCGTAAAGCAGTATCAGCAGTGATCGAAGAAGGCGACCGTACCACTCGCGATTTAGGCGGCACTCACGGCACGACTGACTTCACTCAAGCTGTGCTTGAGCGTCTGTGATCTCAATACTGAGCGCGTTTAAGACGAGTCTATAACTCGCTTGTTCAAGCTTAAGCTTCATAAGAAGTAAGCGCTTGAAACTCAAATGAGTAAACACGAAAAGGCCCCAAAGTTTCCTTTGGGGCTTTTTGTTATCTGGCTTTTAAACCTGCATGACTTTAAAACTGCGTAGCTTTAAACTTGCGTAGTTTTTATAGCCGCCTAACGATTAGCGTGATTGCGACAGCAAGATCAACGCAGGTTATCGCAGGAATTAATTCCATGCGGTATTAGGACGTAGCCATAAATGCACTGTCACTTCATCACGATCGTGATAAAGATGCTTACACTGCACTTTAAAATCGGTCACGCCGTTCTCTTTAAGAATGGTCTGCATGGTCTCAAGAATGGCAGTGACTTCTTTATAGCGGCTTTTCATCGGTAATTTAAGGTTGAAAATCGCTTCCTTAAACCAACCGTTAATCGCCCAAGCTTCAATCAGTTCGGCAACGCGCGCTGGTTTCTCAACCATGTCGCACACTAGCCAATAGATATTTTTGCGCTGTGGCTCGAAACGGAAACCGTCTTCACGGTAATGCTTCACTTGGCCCGTTTCCATGAGTTTCTCATCCATGGGACCATTATCGACAGCCGACACAAACATGCCGCGACGCACCAGTTGATAAGTCCAGCCACCCGGGCAAGCGCCCAAATCTACTGAGTTCATCCCACTGCGAATACGCTCTTCTTGCTCTTCCTTAGGCACGAATTGGCCAAAGGCCTCATCGAGTTTTAGGCTAGAACGACTCGGAGCATCCGCCGCCATTTTCAGACGTGGGATCCCCATAAAGTGTGGCGAGCTATTATTGCTGTAGGAATAACCCACATAGGCACGCCCGGGTCCGATAAAACACACGTGGATAATCGGACGTTTTGGATTTTCCTGCGCGAGCAAACTGCCAGATTTTTTCAAATGCTGGCGTAAAGGCACAGTGAACTTACGGCAAAAAGCCGAAAGCTCTTTCGCTTCGTTAGTATCTGGCGTTTCAACCCGCACTTCACCCGCTTTGCTGACGTCACTGAGCGCCGCCACGATTGGGCTTATTCTGTCGCTTTCAGGCAAATCGACTAACAAGTCGCTGGCAGCAAACATCTGGCGAGCGAAAATGAGCGAATCTAAAGGCAGTTGTTTGACTAAGGTATCTGCGGCGTCATCTTCAAAACATTGGTACACGACGTAAGCATCGTTATTGTTGGCCTTAACAAAGCCACCCACATTGAGCTCACCGGCTCGCTGTTGGATTTCTGCAGCGCATTCTTTTTCAAAGCCTGCGCGGCAAAATAAAAATAGGTTTTTCATGGGGATCCCTGAGAAATCCAAGCCAAAGCATTGGCTGACTATCGATTTGGGCGTCAGTATACCAATTTCAATCCACAAATGCCCTATTTGCCTACTTGCGGAACTTTGAATTGCGATTGGAGAAATAAAAAAGGCTTAGGTGCGCCTTAAGCCTGTTAACTCACATTGACGTTCGAGATTAAGACTCGTGACCGTCAATCACTTTATGGCGCCATACCGCAGCGGCAAATAATAACCAGCCGAGTAAAAAACACCCACCGCCCATTGGCGTAATAGGGCCAAGCCACTTAGTGCCAAACAATGCCAGTCCGTATAACGAACCAGAAAACAACACTATGCCTGCAATAAACAAATAGGCTGACCAATCCAATAAACGTGAGGTTAACCATTGGCCCGAAAAGGCAACCATGATTAAGGCGAAGGTATGGTAGAAATGGTATTGCACCCCAAGATTAAACACCTCAATCAAATCCGGTGGTGCGACTGCTTTTAAACCATGGGCACCAAAAGCCCCTAAGGCGACGGCTAAAAATCCGCTCACGGCGGCGAGTAACAATAAACCTTTACGCATTTAACTCTCCTGCTGGAATGGGCTTAACTCATTCAACATTCATCACTCAACATTAAGCTAACCAATAAAATCGCTAGATAAATCAATGGCACGCGCAAGGTTAGCGGCTTCTGTGGTACCTGACGACTTTCTTGGGACAAAACTATGATCGCCGTCGGTTATCCAAGCTAATCCTATCCCAGCTTGCAAGGGCCAACTTGGGATCTGCGCTTTGCCACCAAACTTATCCCGCTCGCCCTGTACGACTAATACTGGGACTTGGCATTCATTCAAAGATTCCAATCTAGGCTCACCGCCTTTAAGTGGCACAAAGGGATAACCTAAACAAATCACTCTATCGATGCGCGAAGCTAGCGCGGGATCGCAGGCTAATAACGCCGCCATACGCCCGCCCATAGATTTGCCCATCAGTACGACGCGCTCGACCTTAGGTTGTGAATGAGCGATATCGAGCATCTGAGTAAAACACGCGAGCAATTTAGGCGCGCGGTCCGGTGGACGCCGTTTGCCATCGACGGCATTGGCCTGCATATAGGGAAAATTAAAGCGCATCACTTGGCAGCCCTTAGCCACTAGCCCCACCGACATGGCCTGCATAAACTCAGAGTCCATGTTAGCGCCCGCGCCGTGTGCCAGTAAAACCACAGTGCTCGCAGGCTCACCCTCTAATACAAAACTTGGCTTATCCGGGCAACAACTCACTACGCGACTCCTCAGCAAACATATCTAACATCCATTCACGAAACGCGACGACCTTACCAAGTTCAGCGTGATTCTGCTGGCAAACCAAGTAGTAAGCATCTTTACTGACCAAGACTTCTTGGAATGGGCACACAAGACGCCCCGCTTTTATATCGGGACGCGCCAGTACGCTGTAACCTAAAGCCACGCCTTGACCATGGGCCGCCGCCTGCAATACCAAGGACGAATGACTGAAGATGGGGCCTTGGTTCACATTAATATCGTTAATCCCACATTGTCTAAACCACGCCTGCCAATCATGACGATTCATATCATGTAATAGCGTGTGATATTTTAAATCGCTCGGTTTTGACAGTGGCTTAGGGCCATTGAGTAACATGGGCGAACACACAGGAATGAGCACTTCGTTTCTGAGCTTATCGGCACGCAAGCCAGGCCAATTGCCTAAACCATAATAAATGGCGACATCCACATCATCGGTTAGTGAGCTGGCTTCGGTATCGACAGCTTTAATACGCACGTCGATATCGGGGTTTTTCTCACTGAACTTTGCCAAACGCGGCACTAACCATTGAATCGCAAAACTGGGCGACATACTGACCGTCAGTGAACCAATCGCACTGCGGGCGAGTAAACGGTCGGTAGCATCGGCGAGTTGAATAAAGATGTCTTTGATGTCGAGAAAGTAGCTCTGCCCTTCTTCGGTTAATAGCAAAGAACGGTTTTTTCGGCGAAATAATTTTAATCCGAGGAAATCTTCTAATGCCTTTATTTGATGGCTCACCGCAGCTTGCGTAACAAACAATTCTTCTGCTGCCCGCGTAAAGCTCAAATGCCGCGCGGCTGCCTCAAATGCTTTAACCGCATTAAGCGGTGGTAATCGTCTCGACATAGTGATCTCAGTCTCGTTTTTTAATTAGTTTTTCTAATCCGTATTGTTACATTTAATCGTTTGTAAAGGCCAGTGATTTTGGTTAAATTTTGCGCCATTGAAACAGCGGTATCCACGAAACACTTATATCTATGAAACACCCTAGTTGGACAATCTCAAAGTTGGTGATGGGAATGTCTGACAGCGTTAATTTGTCAGCCCGGAGGCGACTATGTTTAATTTAAAATCAGCGTTTGCGTTAGCGATAATTTCAGCACTCAGCTTAAATGCCAGTGCTAATGTACTCGTTGACGAAATCGTCATCGATACTAGCGACTTACAAGCCAGTATCACTGCAGATTTAACCGCTGCAATGAATAAAATGCACCAAGAAGTGCTGCAAGAAGCCACGCTATTGATTGCCACAGATGATGTTGCATCAAATCAGCAGGTCGTTAAGCCTAATAGCTTATAGGACAACACCAATTCAGGTTTTCAACCCAAGACCTAACAAAAAGCCGCATTAATATGCGGCTTTTTTGTATCCTAGACCTATGGCACTTCCCACTGACAAGACGTGTCAGTGGGCAAGTTTGCCTGGATTTATGGGCGATACACTTTGACGTTCGTGTAGCCTTGCTCGATTAAATACAATGCCTGCAATTTACTCATCACCCCACGCTCACAATACAGCAAATAAGTCTTTTGCTTATCGAGATCGGCAAATTGAGTCGCTAACTTGAAGAATGGGATACGTTTGATCTCAATACCTTCAATGTGCAGCGGTTTGCTTTCCTCTTCTTCTGGGGCGCGAATATCAATGACCACTTGGTTGCTATCGATACTGGCAACCGTTTCAGTCTCAGTAATCCGAGTATCCATTTGTTCTGCGATCTCCCTGATATCAATAGTGACAGACTGGGCGATGATTTGATCAATCAAATCTTCAGAGAACTTCTTCTCTTCCGCTTCAACTTTCGCTAATACCGCTTTAACCGTTGGCTTTTGCGAAATTACGCCGCAATATTCAGGCATAGACTTGGCAAAATCTTCGGTGCCGATTTTACGACTCTCGTTGATAATGTCTTGTTTATCCATGGCGATCAGCGGACGTAAAATCAGCAGCTCAGTACAGCGGTCAATCACGTTTAAATTGGTCAGCGTTTGGCTAGATACTTGACCTAAACTTTCACCGGTTACCAAGGCTTGAATGCCCATACGTTCTGCAATGCGCGCCGCAGTGCGCATCATCATACGCTTGAGCACTACGCCCATTTGGCCATTATCAATACGCTCTAAAATCTCAGCAACCACAGGCTCAAAAGGCACAGAGATAAACTTCACCTTGTGGGATTCGCCGTAGGTTTTCCACAAATGGTAGGCCACTTGTTTAACGCCAATTTCGTGCTGCGCGCCGCCCAGATTGAAGAAGCAATAATGGGTACGCGCGCCCTTTTTGATAAACTGATAGCTTGACACACCTGAGTCAAAACCACCTGAAATCAAAGACAACACATCTTCCTGCGTCGCCATCGGGAAGCCACCTAAGCCTTCAATACGCTTAGTGACCATGTACAGATTATCGCGGTCAATTTCAAGGTTAACGGTAATATCGGGATTCTTTAAACGTACGCCTAAAGCATCGGTAAACTGATTTAAGCCGCCGCCGACGTAACGCTCCACTTCGATAGAATTAAAATCGTGATCGCCTGAGCGCTTAACTCGCACGCAAAAGGTTTTACCCGCGAGTTGGTCACGGTAAACAGGCAAGACTTGCTGATAAATATCATCTACAGATTCAAAGCTGTACTCGTCCACTTGTACTACGTGGGCAATACCAGGAATACACGCCAAACGCTCACCGAAGGCTTGGGCCAATTCTGGCTTATCCTTTGGTACCATCACCATAATGCGGTCCCACTGACGTTGAACTTTAGCGTCTTCGTCGACTTTTTTGAGCACATTACGTATGTTGGTTTCAAGCATTTTGGTGAAGCGCATGCGTACAGGCTTGCTCTTCATCATGATTTCTGGGTACAGCTTTACAATAAACTTCATGGGATTTCCGCGGGCAATTTTAAAACAGCAAAATTGGTTAAAAGAGTAATCGGGGGATTATATACCCAAGCGACCTAAAAAGGGAAAAGTCTGCATTAGTCCAATAAAAAAAGCCGCAACAGAATTGCGGCTTTAGATACAGCGCGTATTGAGCCTATCTAAGGCGAATTGCCAACCTGAATTTCATCAGATTCCTTGGCTTTACCTTGCTCAATGGCAATTTCCACCCTGCGGTTACGGGCACGATTCTCAGGTGAATCATTTGGCACTATCGGATTATTAGACGCCATGCCAACCACTTTCATCCTTTTAGAATCAAAGCCTTTAACTTGTACTAACTCGTGGGCCACAGCCACGGCACGTTTACTGGATAAATCCCAGTTAGAGCTATAAAGCTCATCGCTGATTTGCATATCATCCGTGTAACCCGATACCGTAATAATCCCTGGCACATCTTTTAGCAGTTCGCCAACAGAGCGCACCACAGGTTTAAATCGAGGCTGAAGGAAGCCAGAACCAGAGGCAAATGAGCCCTTCTCACGGATACGGATAATAATCTGCTGACCTAAGGACTCAATTTCTATCGCACCATCGGTGATTTCTTTATTGAGTTCCTGCGCCATCTTCTTCACTTCTTGATTGATCTTATCCTGTGCCGCTGCCGCTTCAGCCTTAACCGCATCAGCCACTTCCTGCGCCGTTGCAGTGGCTTCGCCGCCACGCTGGGAACCACTTTGCTGCTGCACGCCGCCCGCACTGTCGTCTTCGCCTGCTTGGTAATCCAATACAGGTTCCGTCATTTCATTGGTTTGCTGGTTGATAATTTCAATCGGGGTGGGATCGGGACGTCCTGGTCTAAATTCTAAGGCAATCACTGACGTCCCCTTCGGGATATCTTTGACTTCCACCTTATTTTGCACACCAAAGGCATACTTCATTGAGCCCGCGATCTGCTTAAACTTCATTACGTCCATTTCGGAAAATGACAATAACAACACGAAGAAACACATCAACAACGACATCAAGTCAGCAAAGGTCGCCAACCACATCGGTGCTCCGGCCGGTGGACAGTTGCACTTAGCCTTAGCCATGGGCTACTCTCCGTCCGTTGTATCTATTTTGCGATTTTTCTCAGCCAGATAATTTTTCAAGAAACCTTCAATCACCCGTGGGTTTTGTCCGTCTTGAATCGCCAATACCGCATCCATAATCAAGTTACGGTTCAACATTTCTTCACCCATCCTAAGCGTTAACTTATCCGCGATAGGAAGACAAACCATGTTAGCGACCATAGCGCCGTATAAGGTAGTTAACAAGGCTACCGCCATCGAGGGGCCAATGGATTTAGGATCTGACATGTTTGATAGCATGGCCACAAGACCCACCAGCGTACCTATCATGCCCATTGCCGGACCTACGTCACCAAAAGCTCTAAAAATGCCGATCCCAGTACGATGGCGCTCTTCAGTCAGCGCAATATCCTTTTCTAAGGCAGCGCGCACCACTTCACCATCGTGACCATCAACAAGCATGTCGACGGCTTTTTGCATGAAACTGTTGGTAATTTGCGCTTCTTCTAAAGCTAAAAAACCGCCTTTACGGGCGGCATCAGCCATAGTCACGGACTGTTCAATCAAATCTTCTGGCTTATCAATCTTAAAAATAAACGCTTTGGCGGCGATTTTTACCGCGCTAAAAAACTGTTTAAGATTGAACTTCATCATCACCACGAAGAAGGACCCACCGAAAACAATAAGAATCGAAGGTACATCAACGAAAATCATTAAACCGCCGCTGGTGGCCATTGCCCCTAAGATGAAACCAAAGGCACCCACAATTCCAATTACTGTTGCTAAATCCACAACGGCTCCTCAATTTTCGTAATAAACGACATAATACTTACCCTAGGTAAGCAATAACACTCAGTTGTTCCACTGAGTAAGATAATCCCACCGACACACATGCGAGCCTTGTCTATCCAGTTAAAAATTACCATACAAATGATGATACTATTGTCAGTTATCGGACACACACTAAGCAAGTTTAGCGACAATTTATATTTTCTGAAAAAATTTCAGTAACAAAGCGTGCTATTGAGCAAATATCTTTAGTCTGAATTTGACCCTAAAGCCGGCCTGATATACCTTGTGTCCGCTAAATCAAAGGAAGCATAAACGTGGCGAAGAAACCCGAAAATCTCAGTTTTGAAGAATCCCTTGGCGAACTCGAGCGCATTGTTGCCGATCTAGAACAAGGCGATATCTCCCTCGATGACGCGTTAAAACAATTTGAACGTGGCATCAATCTGGTTCGAAATAGCCAAGCAAAACTCGAACAAGCCCAACAAAAAGTGGCCATTTTACTGAAACAAGATGAAAATGCGCCCCTATCCCCCTATGCCGTTGAGGGCGAATAAGCGTGTTAGTCAGTGCCATTCAAGAATATCAACAACGGGTTGATAATCAATTAAAACAGCGTTTTAGTACGCTTGAAGATACCGCTCCCCAATTAAAAGCCGCCATGACTTACGGCGCATTATTGGGTGGCAAACGCATTCGACCTTTCCTCGTATACAGTGTCGGACGTATGTTTGGGGTCGAGCTCGAAAAATTAGATGCCTGCGCCGCAGCCATTGAATGTATCCATGCTTATTCATTGATCCACGACGATTTACCCGCCATGGATGATGATGAGCTGCGCCGTGGTCAGCCCACAGTACATATCGCGTTTGATGAAGCGACCGCCATTTTAGCTGGGGATGCACTGCAGACCTTAGCCTTTGAAATTGTCACCGAAGCGGTAGCTGGGATCAGCAGCGAGCAACATATCGCTATGGTCAGAGTATTGGCAAAAGCCTCAGGTTATCGTGGCATGTGTGGCGGCCAAGCGATAGACTTAGCCTCAACAGATAAACATATTGATCTTAAAGCATTAACTCAGTTACATAATATGAAAACGGGCGCCCTTATCAGCTGCGCTGTTGAGTTAGCGTTAATCGCCGCGAACGCGCCAAAAGATCAGTATGCTGCTATGATGGATTTTGCCCGTGCGGTCGGACTCGCCTTCCAAGTACAAGACGATATCCTCGACATCGTAGCCACCACCGAAGAACTCGGTAAGCCGCAAGGCTCTGATACTGAATCGAATAAGAGTACGTTTCCACAACTACTTGGACTACAAGGTGCACAAGACACCGCCAAACAACTGATCCAAGAGGCACTATCAGCGCTGGCTAAATTGCCATACAATAGCCAGTTAATTGCAGACTTCGCCCGCTATATCATTGAGCGAAGAATATAATAAGAGTCGAAGTATCTCGCTATGAGTTTGGACATTTCTCAGTTTCCCGTGTTGGCACAGGCCAACACCCCCAATGAACTCCGCCAGCTTCCTCAGGCACTTTTACCACAAGTAGCCGACGAACTGCGCGAGTTCCTTCTTAAGTCTGTTGGCATATCCAGCGGACATTTTGCCTCTGGGCTCGGCACAGTGGAACTCACTGTTGCGCTGCACTATGTCTACAACACCCCTTTTGATCGGCTGATTTGGGATGTGGGCCATCAGGCTTATCCCCATAAAATTCTCACGGGTCGTCGTGACAAGATGCACACCATTAGACAAAAAGATGGCTTGCATCCTTTCCCATGGCGTGAAGAAAGTGAATACGACACTTTCAGCGTTGGGCATTCAGGTACGTCTATCAGCGCCGCACTGGCGATGGCGATTGCCGCAGAAAAAGAGCAAGCGGGTCGTAAAGTCGTTGCCGTGATCGGCGATGGCGCTATGACAGGCGGCATGGTGTTTGAAGCCATGAACCACGCTGGCGACTTGCACAATGACATGCTCGTGGTGTTGAACGACAACGAAATGTCGATCTCTGAAAATGTCGGCGCCCTCAATAACCATTTAGCACAACTGATGTCAGGCCGTTTCTACACTACGCTGCGCGAAGGCGGCAAGAAAGTGTTGAAAGGCATGCCCGTCATCAAAGAAATGGCCAAACGCACTGAGGAACACCTCAAAGGCATGGTCGTTCCTGGCACCCTATTTGAAGAGTTAGGTTTCAACTATATCGGTCCTATCGACGGCCACGATGTTGATGCTCTGGTCGAGACCATGCGCAATATGCGCAATCTTAAAGGTCCACAGGTGCTGCACATCATGACGAAGAAAGGTCGTGGTTATGAACCTGCTGAAAAAGATCCTATCGGTTGGCATGCGGTACCTAAGTTTGACCCGTCGCTGTTTAAAAAGCCGGCTACCAAACCCGGTTTACCGACCTTTTCCCAAGTCTTCGGCAAATGGTTGTGCGACATCGCTGAGCAAGATGAGAAAGTATTAGCCATTACTCCTGCGATGCGCGAAGGCTCGGGTATGGTTGAGTTTTCCCAGCGTTTCCCGAAACAATATTTCGATGCGGCGATTGCCGAGCAGCATGCAGTGACTTTAGCCGCAGGTTTTGCCTGTGAAGGCTTTAAGCCTGTGGTGGCGATTTACTCGACCTTCCTGCAACGCGCCTACGATCAACTTATTCATGATGTGGCGCTACAGCAATTACCGGTATTGTTCGCTATCGACCGCGGCGGTATTGTCGGTGCCGATGGTCCAACTCACCAAGGTGCATTCGATTTAAGCTTTATGCGTTGCATCCCCAACATGGTGATCATGGCGCCGTCCGATGAAAACGAATGTCGTCAAATGCTCTACACTGGCTATTGCTATGATGCGGGTCCAAGTGCAGTGCGTTATCCAAGGGGCAGTGCTACGGGAGCGATGCAAGTCGAAGCGATGACGGCATTACCTATTGGTAAAGGCGTGATCAAACGTGTGGGCAAGCGCATTGCCATTCTCAACTTTGGCACCCTGTTAGCCTCGGCGTTAACCGCTGCCGAAAGCTTAGATGCAACGGTTGTCGATATGCGCTTTGTAAAACCGCTCGATGTTGATTTAGTCAAAGAGATGGCGCAAACCCACGAAGTGCTCGTCACTGTGGAAGAAAATGCCATCATGGGCGGCGCAGGTACTGGCGTACTTGAACAGCTTCAAAAGCTGCGAATGCCCAAGGACGTGCTTCAAATTGGTTTGCCTGATGAATTTATCAAACATGGCTCACCCGAGGAAGTTACCCATGACTTGCAACTGGATGCCGAAGGCATACTGGCGCAAATCAATGCTTATCTAGCGCAATAAGTGATTCAATAGATGGCGTAAGAACGAGAACTCGGTCAAGTAGTGCTGACCGATTCTGTTTGCCGATTCAGATTTCGCCCATAAAAAAAGGACCGCAATTGCAGTCCTTTTTTGTTGCTGTGTGTTAGAACAGCGGCCTAACCAATAAAGCTTAAGCTTCGATATCTATCGTTGCGCTTTCTTGGTTAGGACCACCCTGTGACACCATTACCATAGCAGGGCGCAGCAAGCGACTGTTCAGCTCATAACCCTTTTGCATCACCAACATCACAGTGTTCGCAGGGAACTCGGCACTTGGCTGCATACCAATCGCTTGATGTTGATCAGGGTTAAATGACTGACCTTGTGGATCAATCTGCTTAACACCAAATTTAGCCACCGCAGTGAGTAAGCTTTTTTGAGTTAACTCAACACCTTGATAAATCGCTTTCGTCGCTTCATCTTCAGGGTTAGTCCCCATCAATGCGCGCTCCATGTTATCAAGTACTGGCAAAAGTTCATTGGCGAACTTTTCCAAGGCAAACTTGTTCGCCTTTTCCACATCCATTGCAGCACGACGACGAATATTGTCGACTTCGGCTGCGGCGCGGATAACTGAATCCTTCTGCTCTTCAACTTTCGCCAAAGCTTCAGCGAGTAACTGTTCCAGCTCTTCAATACGGAAATTGGCCTGGGTAAGCTCATCGATCAGACTTGCTTCTGCGGTAGATACTTCAGACTCTACACCCTCTTGGATCAGATCCTGTTCTGCTTTAATCGATTCGTTGCTCATTTTCACTCCAGCTAAAAATGCTTTGTTTCTGAAATACTCTGGGCATATTATGGGGATCAATTTTGACGTTTCAAGGCCTAAGGCCAGATCTAGCATAAATATGACCACAAAGTTTCATACTATCGGCCTTATCGGCAAACCTCATCACCAAGGGACCAACCAAACCTTAAAACGTCTGCATCATTGGCTGACAATGCAAGGCTTTGAAGTCTTAGTGGAAGAGCGTGTTGCTACCGAACTAGGGCCCAATATCGAGGCGGTCGATTTGCTAGAAATTGGCGCGCGCTGCGACTTAGCCATAGTCGTCGGTGGTGACGGTAACATGCTTGGCGCAGCTAGGGTATTAGCCCGCTTCGATTTAGGCGTGATTGGCGTTAACCGCGGCAATTTAGGCTTTTTAACCGATCTGCCGCCCGATGCCTTTGAAGAAGCCCTCGCTAAGGTACTCGACGGTGAGTTCGATACCGAGCATAGATTCTTACTCGAAGCCGAAGTCTATCGCCACGGTATGCTCAAGGCGAGCAATACCGCCGTCAACGAAGCCGTACTCCATCCGGGTAAAATTGCCCACATGATTGAGTTTGAGGTCTATATTGACGATCAGTTCATGTACAGCCAGCGTGCCGACGGCATGATAGTGTCAACGCCAACGGGTTCAACGGCTTATGCCCTCTCCGCTGGCGGCGCTATCCTGACGCCTAATTTACAGGCCCTGATCTTAGTGCCTATGTTCCCGCACACTTTGTCGTGTCGCCCGATTGTCGTCGATGCCTGCAGCACGATAAAAATGGTTGTGTCACCCGAAAATGGCGAGAACCTCGAAGTCAGCTGTGATGGCCATGTGCATTTAGCCGTGTTACCGGGCGATGAAATCATAGTGCGCCGCAGCTCTGAACGTTTACGTTTAATTCATCCTAAAGGTCACAATTATTTCCACGTGCTGCGAACAAAATTAGGCTGGGGCAGCAAGTTGTTTTAAGCCTGCGCTTATTTGTCCTATTTCCCATAATGGGTCCTATTTCTATAACTTACCCAATTACCCTATTAAAGAGACCTATTCCGTCTCTTTTTTATTTTGTAAATATTCCCATAAAAATGGCGGCTAAAGACGAGAAGCTCTCTTTGATTTCGTAGAAAGAGAAGTATCCCGCTGTACAAAAAACTGAAAGTGACTTAAATAACGGTTATTTAATTTCAAATTAAAGTAAATTTAATTAAGTGACTTACATCACAATAAAATTTCGACGTTAAAAATAGTGATCTGCATCACTATAAAAAAACATCAACCAACTACAAATTTAATCAATAAAAATAATCACTTGATAAAATTCAGTGCAATTTCACTAATTCTACGGCGTCGCCTTACGTGATCTTAATCACACCTTAAAAATGTCTTAAAAAATCATTAAGAGTCTATTAATGAAATAAATGGATCAGTTAATTGCAATAATGACGATAAATATGAGTGATAACTCTACTTTTAATAACCAGAAAAACAACAAACTCAATTTTATATAACCAAAGTAGATATACATCCAAGAGTCTAAGTGATCATTGTCACATATAAGAAAATCCCCTGAGAGAAGCACCCCGCAGCACTGTAAATTAGCATTTCATATAACAGCCAAGATGATCTAGATCATATTAGTCAAGCTCACAATAGCGTCTAGTACACAACACAGAATGTCGAGACCGTAAGTACTTGCAGTATTAACTGCTGATTTATTGGTCTGGGAAGTCGACATGAAGGCAGATGAAAAATCCTAATATCAATAATAAGACAGACCACTTTATGAAGAGGCAAGCATGACAATACTTCAACTCCTCGCCAGCTTGACGCCAGTGCTCAGTGTAATGCTATTTTTAGTGTTACTCAGAATGCCCGCATCAAAGGCTATGCCCATATCCATGGTAGTCACTGCGCTCGCCGCTGTGTTTATTTGGCAAATGGATACCACATTACTGGCGGCATCGGTCCTCGAGGGACTGCTATCAGCCATCACTCCATTAACCATCATCTTCGGTGCGGTATTTCTGCTCAATACCCTGAAATACTCAGGTGCAATGGACACTATCCGCGCTGGCTTTACTAACATCAGTGCCGATGCCCGGGTGCAAGTGATCATCATTTGTTGGTTATTTGGCGCCTTTATCGAAGGCAGTGCAGGCTTTGGTACACCCGCCGCGATTGGCGCACCGCTGCTTGTACTGCTGGGCGTACCACCGGTTGCCGCTGCGGTTGTTGCTTTGATTGCCGACTCAGCCTGCGTATCATTTGGAGCGATTGGCTTACCTGTGCTCTTTGGGATGGAACAGGGTCTGATCCAAGGTGGCGTAAGCATGGCTGCGGAGCAATTTGCAGCACATGGCGGTAACTATGCTGGTTACGCGCAATATATCGTCATGCATATGATCACTATCGACTTAATCACAGGCTCATTAATCCCGCTGGTCATGGTGACTATGTTGACCGGATTCTTTGGTCGTAATAAATCCTTTAAGGAAGGCTTAGCGATTTGGAAATTTGCGATTTTTGCAGGCCTTGCGTTTACAGTCCCCGCATGGATCATCAACTACCTCGCAGGCCCTGAATTCCCAGCGGTTATCGGTGCATTAATCGGTATGGCACTGGTGATCCCTGTTGCGCGCAAAGGTTATTTGCTTCCTAAAACCCCTTGGAATGATTTTGCCGAAAATGACAGTCAAGAGGGAGTCAAGGTTGAAGCCACAGCCAAATTCTCACAAATAGCCGCTTGGACGCCCTATATCATCATGGCTGCGCTGTTGGTGTTATCTCGTACAGTTATGCCGCTTAAAGCCTGGTTATCAAGCTTCAATATCAGCTGGACAGGTTTAATGGGCACCGAACTTAAGGCCAGCTTCGCGACGCTATACGCGCCAGGCGCCTTCTTCGTCGCCGTGTGTATTCTCGGTTTCTTCCTGTTCAAAATGAAAAGCCCTGCGATTAAACAAACGGTCGGTGTGTCATGTAAGTCCATGTTACCCACCATTATTTCATTAGGTGCTTCGGTGCCTATGGTGAAAATATTCTTAAACTCAGGTGCTAATGGTGCAGGTCTTGCCTCTATGCCAGTTGCCCTCGCCGATATGCTTGGCCAGTCAATGGGGGCGGTATGGGCATGGGTGGCGCCTATAGTAGGGATTTTTGGTGCCTTCTTATCGGGTTCAGCCACTTTCTCGAACATGATGTTCTCCAGTCTGCAATACAGTGTGGCTGACAATGTTGGCATGAACCACACATTGGTTTTGGCACTACAAGGTATAGGTGCGAACGCCGGTAACATGATGTGCGTAATGAACGTGGTAGCCGCTGCCACTGTGGTGGGTATGGCGGGTAGAGAATCAGAAATTATCCGTAAGACTATGCCGGTTGCCATCGGTTATGCCCTATTGGCAGGAACTATTGCAACCCTATGGGGTGGTTTCTAATTCATTGATTTAATTGAGCAGTCGAAGTCACTACCTATGACTTCGACTTCTGTCAGTTTACAAAGAGAGCAATGCAATGTCGATTAACTACAAATTGGTCATCGATGATCTAAGAGTGCAATTAGGCGACCACCCTGTCACGGATGATCCCGTCCGTCGTTTTGCTTGGTCCACCGATGCGAGTTACTTCAGAATCGTCCCAGAAGTCGTAGTCCATGCCGAGACCCTAGAGCAAGTTAAACAGACCTTAGCGGTAGCCAGGAAGCATAATGCGCCCGTGACTTTTAGAGCAGCAGGCACCAGTTTATCGGGCCAAGCTATCGGTGAGGGCATACTGCTCATTCTTGGTCATGATGGTTTTAGAAAGATTGAAGTCAGTAGCGATGCCAAACAAATTACCTTAGGTGCCGCTGTCATTGGTTCCGATGCCAATGCCGTATTGGCGCCACTTAACCGCAAAATTGGCCCCGATCCTGCGACCATTGCCTCGGCTAAGATTGGCGGTATTGTTGCCAATAATGCTTCAGGTATGTGCTGCGGCACTGCCCAAAACAGTTACCAAACGATCGCCTCTGCAAAGCTGCTTTTTGTCGATGGTACAGAGCTAGATACTGGCTGTGAGAAATCAAAGGCTGAATTTGCTAAAACCCACGGCAAACTACTCGATGCGATCAAAGAGCTGTCACACATGACTCGCCATAATGCGCTATTGGCGGACCGTATTCGTAAAAAATATTCGATCAAGAATACCACTGGCTATGGTATCAACTCGTTACTCGATTTTAGCGATCCCTTCGACATCATTAATCATTTAATGGTGGGTATGGAAGGCACCCTCGCCTTCATTAACGAAGTCACCTACAACACAGTCAATGAGGCTAAATTTAAAGCCTCGGCCATGGCCGTGTTCCACAATATGGAAGATGCCGCCCGCGCGATTCCATTGATCAACGGTGAGAGCGTTGCTGCGGCTGAGCTCCTCGACTGGCCATCCATCAAAGCGGTAACGGGTAAGCCTGGTATGCCGGACTGGTTATCGGAATTGCCCGCATTATCCGCTATTTTGCTTATCGAATCCCGTGCCGATGACGCGCAAACCCTCGAGGCATATACCCAAGATGTCACCGCGAAACTCGCCGGCTTTGACTTTATTCGCCCAATGGAATTTAGTACTAACCCAGCAGTTTGTGACAAGTATTGGGCAATGCGTAAAGGCTTATTCCCTATTGTGGGTGGCGAGCGGCCAAAGGGCACCTCGGTCATTATCGAAGACGTAGCCTTTGAACTCAAGCATCTAGCGGCAGCAGCACATGATATTACTGAGCTTTTCCATAAACATGGTTACCCTGAAGGCTGTATCTATGGCCATGCCCTAGCGGGTAACTTCCATTTTATTATTACACCGACTTTCTCTACTCAAGCCGATATCGACCGCTTCCATGCCTTTATGGACGATATTGCCGATATGGTGATTAATAAGTACGACGGTTCAATGAAAGCCGAGCATGGCACTGGCCGTGCTGTGGCGCCGTTTGTCGAAAAAGAATGGGGGCAAGATGCCTACACCCTGATGAAAAGTATCAAGCAAGTGTTTGATCCTAAGGGTATCTTAAACCCAGGTGTTATCCTCAACGATGATAGCAATGTCCACGTTAAAAACATCAAGCCCTGCCCTGTGGTCGATGATTTTGTCGATAAGTGCATCGAATGTGGTTTCTGCGAAAAAACCTGTCCAACATCGGCACTGAACTTCTCGCCGCGCCAGCGTATCGCCACTTTGCGTGAAATCGAGCGCTTAGAGCAATCCGGTGATAAAGCCGCCGCAGCCGAAATGCGCGCCGCCGCGAAGTACGATGTGGTTGATACCTGCGCCGCCTGCCAGCTTTGTACTATTGCCTGCCCGGTTGACAACAGCATGGGCCAATTGGTGCGTAAGTTGCGCACGCCATACATCACGACCACTGAGCAAAAAGTCTTAGATTTCCAAGCCAAACATTTTGGCGCGGTCAACCAAGTGATCAGCTCAGGTTTTGACATGCTCGGGGTTATCCATAAAATCACCGGCGATGGCATCACCAATGCGCTAATGAAAACCGGCCGTTTGATTTCAAAAGAAGTGCCCTATTGGAATCCGGATTTCCCCAAAGGCGGCAAACTGCCAAAACCCTCCCCTGCAAAAGTGGGCCAAGAAACTGTGGTCTACTTCCCTGCTTGTGGCGGCCGTACCTTTGGTCCAACGCCAAAAGATCCCGATAACCGCACTCTGCCCGAAGTCGTCGTCACCCTGCTGGAACGCGCGGGTTATAACGTGATTACCCCTGAAAAGACCCGCGATTTGTGCTGTGGTCAAATGTGGGAGTCTAAGGGCGACTTTAAAAATGCCGATGCCAAACGCCAAGAGCTTATCGATGCGGTGAGCAAAATGACCAACGGCGGCAAGTTACCTGTGGTCGTCGATGCACTGTCTTGTACCTATCGCACCCTCACGGGTAACCCCAAAGTACAAATTATCGACTTAGTTGAGTTTATGCACGACAACTTGCTAACTAAGCTCAACATCAGCAAAAAAGTCAATGTAGCACTGCACTTAGGTTGTAGCGCCCGTAAGATGAAGTTAGAGCCTAAGATGCAAGCGATTGCCGATGCGTGCTCAGCCCAAGTGCTTAAACCTGCGGGAATTGACTGCTGTGGTTACGCGGGTGAAAAAGGCTTGTATAAACCAGAAATCAACGCCAGTGCACTGCGTAATATCAAAAAGCTCATTCCTGTCGAGATTAAGGAAGGCTATTACGCCAACCGTATGTGTGAGGTCGGTTTGACTCAACACAGTGGCATTTCCTATCGCCATTTGGCTTATCTACTCGAAGAGTGCAGCCGCTAAAACACTGACTAAACGGGGCTCAAAGTAGCCCCGTTTTTCTTTAGAAGACAACTATTCTCATTTATCGGCCGACACGCTTCAATTTGTAGTTAAATTACAAAATTAAATCAAAATAAAACAATTAAAATCATAAACTTAAAATATTCTCATTTTTGCAAAAATCTACAAGCTCATTTACTAAATTAGGGCTACTTATTTACTTTAGATAGGCCTATATTTGATCAACTACCTTAGCATTTGTGTGGACTTTGGGGGCACAATGCAAGGCAATGTCGTTCACTAACAAGAAAGAGAAAACACAATGAAAATCGCCCTTTTCATCCCGTGTCTAGTCAATCAAATGATGCCAGAGGTTGCTATTGCCACCTTGGAATTATTAGAGAAACTTGGGCACCAAGTGATTCTACCTGCGGGTCAAACATGCTGTGGCCAGCCGATGACAAACTCAGGTTGCTTCGATGCAGCGCGCAGTACCACCCTTAAATTGCTCAACGCCTTTAAGGGAGTGGAATGCGACGCTATTGTTTGCCCAGCCGCCTCTTGCTTAGTGGCCGCCAAAGAAAACTTCCACGAGTTTGATAGCAGCCCTGAAGCGCAAACTGTGATCAACAAGCTCTATGAACTGACAGAATTTTTGCACGATATCGCGCCGATCCCCGCCTTTACCAAGCCCTTCGCGCACAAGGTAAGCCTGCAACTGAGTTGCCATGGTATTCGCATGTTAAGCCTTGCGACACCAAGCGAGCAGATGGGGCCAAGATTCAACAAAGTCGAAGCCGTGCTCGCCAATATTGCGGGTATAGACATAGTCTATCCCGACCGCCGTGACGAATGCTGCGGCTTTGGCGGTACGTTCGCCGTCGATGAGGGCGCCGTGTCTGCCAAAATGGGTAAAGACAAGGCCCAAGCCCACGCGGCAACGGGTGCAGAGTATGTCGTAGGTTTTGATCCTTCATGCCTGTTGCACCTCGATGGCATGATCCGCAGACAGCAATTGCCGATTGAAATTCGCCACATAGCGCAAGTGCTGAACGCCGCGCTTTAGGAGACTCACCATGGCTTACAATCATAATCACGATGCTAGTCAAGGCTCACAGGTCCATGCCCATAAAGCCGATATTTTTTGCCGCGACGAAACCCGTGTCGACTGGCATTCAAAAGCGCTGTGGATGCTCAGAGAAAAACGCGACCGCGCCGCGGGTAGTATCCCTGAGTGGGAACAGCTGCGTCAGTTAGGCTCAGAAATTAAGCTCCATACGCTCACAAATCTTGCCCAATACCTCGAAACCTTTGAGCAAAACTGTATCGCCAACGGCATACAAGTCCATTGGGCAAAAGATGGCGCCGAACATAATCGTATCGTGCATGACATTTTATCGCGCCATAATGTCAAAAAATTAGTGAAGTCTAAGTCAATGCTGACCGAGGAATGTCACCTCAATCCGTACTTAGAACAACGTGGTATTGAAGTCATAGATACTGACTTAGGCGAGCGGATTATTCAGCTCGCCAAAATGCCGCCATCACACATAGTAGTGCCCGCTATTCACATGAAAAAAGAAGAAGTTGGCGACCTCTTCCATGAGAAACTCGGCACTAAAGCAGGGGCAGCCGATCCCTTGTATTTAACCCGTGCCGCCCGCGCACATTTACGAGAAAAATTCCTTACTGCCGATGCCGCGATGACAGGCGTGAACATGGCGATTGCTGACAAAGGCGCCGTGGTGGTTTGTACCAACGAAGGCAACGCCGACATGGGTGCTAACTTGCCTAAACTGCAGTTGCATTCAATGGGGATCGACAAAGTGGTGCCCGATGTGGACAGTGCCGCCGTTTTGCTGCGTACCTTAGCACGTAACGCTACGGGTCAACCTGTTACGACTTATAGCGCCTTTTACCGTGGTCCACAGCCTGCTGGCGAGATGCATATTATTATTGTCGACAATGGTCGCACTGAGATGCTTAAGGATAAAATCCTTGCAGAATCATTGAAATGTATCCGTTGTGGTGGTTGCCTCAATACCTGCCCTGTGTATCGTCGCTCCGGCGGTTACAGCTACAACTACACCATTCCGGGGCCCATTGGTATCGCAGTAGGCGCTAAGATTGATGACACTAACTCGATTGCCTGGGCCTGTACCTTGTGTGGCAGCTGTACCTATGTCTGCCCAACAAAAGTGCCGCTCGATAAGATTATTTTCCACCACAGACGCCTTAAGGCCGAAGCCGGAAAACTCCCTTATGGCAAAAATAGTTATATGCCATTAGTAGGTAAATTTATGGCAAGTGAAACCATGCTGAATTGCTCTATGAGTGTGGCGAGAACCGCGCTGCGTATTCTACCGGGCAGTCTGTTAAAACCCTTTAGCGGTGCATGGGGTAAATACCGTGAACTGCCCGTCGCCCCGAACTCCAGCTTCGAAGCTTGGTTTAAGAAACACAGGAGCCTATAAGATGTCTAGTAAACTTGAAATTCTCAATGCGCTCAAACTGTCGGCCTTAACCAATCATCCTATGCCAAGCATAGAAGTGACGCCAAGGCTCGAAAACCTCGTCGGCCAGTTTGAGACTAACCTCAATACGGTCGCGGGTACGCTGCATAAAGATGGTGGCATCCAAGCCCTACAAGCCAAAGTCGATGAACTCATCGCCCAAGGGTTGCAGGTGATCTCTTTAGTTGATGGCGTGACGGCAAACCGCGAAGTTCCCCCCACCGCCCATGAGCTAAGAGACATAGATTATGCGGTCATTCCAGGTGAAATTGGCGTTGCCGAAAACGGCGCCATCTGGGTGAACAATAAGAATCTAGGCCACAGAGTGACACCTTTTATCTGCGAAAACCTGATCTTAGCCCTACCAACCGATAAAATTGTGCCGAACATGCATCAAGCGGCAAAAGAAATCACGCTAGCCTCAGGTGAGTTCGGGGTGTTTATCGCGGGTCCCTCAAAAACCGCCGATATCGAACAAGCCCTCGTCGTCGGTGCTCACGGCGCCTGCAGCTTGAACGTGTATTTGCTGTAATACCTCAAGATTTAATGTAACCAAAAAAACACAAAGGTTACGGGACAATCGAAACACGAAAGCCGACCTTTATTGGCGGCTTTCTTATTTAAACGTTAGCATCAGATGGCAAACGGGCTGTTAAACACGGATGTTGTGCAAGTCAATCAGTGAATGCAAGACCGCGCTGTCCAGCTCTTTGATGAGCGCCGCGGCCTAAAGCAATAGATAGTGATAAGTAAAGGATCTTTATCAAGTCGCTTTAACCTGGTGCGATAGCACAATGCTGAGGATGCCTTGCGAGTCTCCTCGACGCGGCTGGTCGTATTCTCGACTATCTCCATGAGGCATTTATAGTAAAGGTGAGTAAATGAACGAAGTATTACTACAAATAAAGGCGCTCACCAATGGCGATCCTTTGTTGACGGCTGTCATTGTTGGAGTATTAACATTTACGTTAATTGGGCTCGTAGGCTACATGCTAAAAGATGTCCCCGCAAAGCTGTTAAGTGGGCTCAGTAGCCTGCTGTTTGTGCGGCTCACTATAGACGATAGCCATCAGGCGCGCGCAGAGGTATTCAATAAGCTGTCCTTTTTGATCAGTAATACTACTATTCCGTTTTTTTCACGCTCTATCTCTGAGGCTGTGTACTTTGACTATAGTGCGAGTTACGACGGGCGTGTCAGTGTTAAGTCTATTGGCTACGGTATGCACCTGTTTAAATACGCTGGTTGTTACATGTTGGCTAGCCGTACTAAGGTCGATAGTACTATGGCATACGATTCTATTACTGTAAGTGCACCCTGGTGGGCAAAAGATAAACTACATAGTTTTTTAGAAGATACTCGTGGGGACATCTCTACTGAGCCAAAAGTGAATATTTTCGAGGAAACCGAATGGTGTCGCTACGGCACATTGAAATCATCGGGGTTTAGTGACTTAGTGCTAGATGAAGGGTTTAAGCAGGAGTTGATGAGGGAAGTTGATAACTTCGCCAGTCGGGGAAAATCGGTTGTCAGTAAGCTAACCATATTACTACATGGAAAAACGGGCACAGGTAAGACGGGTATAGCGAGGGCCTTAGCGGTTGAGTATCATCGCGATCTATACATATTGAATCTATCGACTGTCAATGATGCCACTATTCATAAGGCGATTAGAAAGGTAGCACCCGGAGCTATGTTGTTAATAGAGGATTGTGACTGTGTAAAGGCTACGGTATCACGTACTGCTGAAAGCAATGTAGATAACCCACCACTCACTTTAGGCGGCGTTCTAAACGCCTTAGACGGCGTCATTCCTCTTGATGACTGCCTTGTCATAATGACCACAAATCATCTTGATAATCTTGACCCTGCGTTGATACGTAAAGGTCGTGTAGATGTCAGTATTGAAGTACCACTTATCAGTGCAAAACAAGTTAATGAAGACTACTTTGAACGTTTTGGCGCAGTGCTTAATAGAACTGAGCCATTGTTAGGTTGTGAAGTCTATGAACTCCATCGTAGAGCGAACTTAAGATATGGTAGTGTCCATAATTCTGTGTGATTTCAGCAAAAATCTGGCCATCCATTTTAGATCAACAACATAATGCACTTTTGGTTTGTCTACAACTTGCACTAGCTATAATGGCTTAAATCAAAATCATTAAAAGTTGAAGGGCTAAAGTTGATGCATAAAGATGAGCTAACTCATTAAAAAATTGATGTATTTAAGACATGCACACCCAATAAAACAAATGGGCAGTGATTGATTTGGATAAGCAAGGTACAGTGAGTTGCAGGACATGATATCCCATTTTAGAGATTGGCCAGTCAATAATTGATTTTTTACTTTTTATAAGGGAACGACCAAGTGTTCTTGGGCGTTTTTATATTTGGATTAACCAATCGCAATGCATCGTATAGTTCGCTTCGCTTATATGGATAGTTGGGACTCAATAAAACTGATGAACCATTATTCATTTTCACTGAAATGAGGCTAGCGTTTGCGCCTATATCTGTACTGTGTTCAATTTCAATAATGTCTTGCGGATTGACGCTGAACGTCCATTCTTTAAAAGTAGGATGAAATGAGCTCAACTCAGAATTTGTAAGCTTGATATAAAATTTTGCCGGATGAGTAAGTAACCATGCTGCTAGCAACAATAGTACAAGCTCTGACCCAACAACAATATATTTTATATAAAACAAGAATTCGTCATAAAAAGGCTCATTTTTTGAAATCAACATCCAAATAAGCCAAAGGATAAGCGGCAAAAATAGCATATTGAAAACGAGCACTTTGGCTTGTTGTTTACGGCTTCTTTCGTAATAGAAAAATGTGCGTTCGATATGCATACATTTAACGCCCAGATTTAGCACGAAAAGCTGCGCGGCGGGTTGACGTTGCAGCCGGCACTTTTTGCTGGCGACAACATTTGTTTGTTATGTATCCGATGATTCATTAAACAATATCTTATTTGAAAATGGATCTGTCACAGTGAAACACCTCGCCCCCCAAGTTGCCTCTTCAATGCTTGGCTTATTATATTTGTATGGCATTGCAGTAATTTGTGTAAAAAGTTTATCTAGGTTGCTGACATTAACGAAAACCTTACTGCCAGGCGTGCAGCCACCGGAATGTTCACTTAGGTGTAGAACAAAATCGCCAAGCGACACTTGCATATAAATAGGGTAACCCTCTTCAAAACGATGCTCCCAATCTAACTCCATGCCAAGAAAACCAAGATAAAACTCTTTGGCTTTATCTTCATCAAAAATCCGCATAATTGGGATAGCCTGAAACTCCATGTCAACAACTCCATCACTGATAAAACCAAACAACTAACTATTCTAGATCGACAACATAATGCACTTTAGGATTACCCACAACACGCTCAGATTAAAATGGCTTATTAAACGAGCGCTTTGGCAAAATGAGGATATAAAAAATGGCAGCGAAAAAGATTTGCGCTGCCATTTCGGTGAAAAAAGCTCAGTCGATGTTGTTACAACAATCCTTTACATAAAGGCTTTAGTGAACGCTTCCTTCGACTGGCGAATGTAATTACGGGCGCTTTGGGCGTGTTGCTCCCATACGGCGCGATCGCTTGGGTCGGTGAAGGGGTTTTGTTCAGTGGCAATCGAACGTTCAAACTTATCGTAGAAGGTTAGCATGGCCGAGGTGATCTGGTTAAAACGCTCTTTGAATTCTTGAAATTCATCAATTTTTTCAGTGGTTTTAATCATGTACTGCACCAGTTCAGCATTGCTATTCGAAGCCAATAAAGCTTCGGCTTTGGCGCTGATATTGGCACTGGCCTCAGTAATCACAAGTGCTCGGGTCTGCTCGTCTTTACTCATCACTCGGCTGTAGTTTTCAGGCGTGCGAGCAATGCCGGCATGCTGTAAATAGCCGCGTAGATGCTTATCGAGATCCTTACGGAACGTATCTAAGTTCTTCTGCATGCTGACTAAATCATTGTCTAGTGCCGTGACTTGTTGCAGCTCTTTTTCGATTTCAGACATAAAGCGTTCGGCCTGCTGATAAATTTTCAGGCCATTTTCTTCGGCAAACTTTTTATCGCTACGACTCAAGTCGCTGTTGTCATAATTAGAGCGATCGAAGGTCGCGGCCAAGAATGATTTAAAAGGTTCGGCAAAGGCTGAATAAGCACCGGCACTGACCACATTTAAGGTCGCGGTGGCTAAATCGCCAAAGGGTTTCACCATAGAACCCAAGCGTGCCTGCTGGATAGGTGATGCCACACGTTTAGTGTCGGATAGCACCGACCTAAAGGTGTTATATCCCATAGGGTTAGACATCTTGTTGCGCTCAGATGTCGCCAACACAAAGGTGATACTGGAATAGATGGCATTCGAGTATTCAAGGTATTGTCTTTGGCTCTCAAGCTGGGCGGCGTAGTTTTTACCTAAGGTGCGGAACGACTCAGACTGCACTTCGTAGTTCTTGTCAGCTTTAAGTTTATCTAAGATCCCGCCGATAATTTTCTGCTCATTTTTTTGCAGAGCCATATCGAGGCGAATTTTATCTAAACTCAAATCATCCAGACTGATGGGGCCATTAATGGACTCAATGTCGAGGCGAATATACTGGCGGCTCGGATCGTCGATAGAGACTCTGTGTGCTAAATACTCGTTCGCACCCGGAGTGATATCGATTAAGGCAACATGCTGCCACTGGGCATCGAGCTTTAATACTGGTGAGGTTAATACATTGATTCGATACTGGGTTTGAGTATTTTGGGTTTTAACCCAAAACTCCAATAGACCCGCTTCAGAAATGGGGTACTTGCTGACTATGCTGCTATTGCCTTCGGCACATAACAGTGCACTTTCACCACTGTGGGGTTCAGCGCCTTCAAATTGACAACCCATGATCCACGACCAAGGTTGAGATAAACGATTGCCTTCAAAGTCGCTGGCAAACACTAACTCATTCTCTTTGGCACTGGCATTAACAGTGGTTAACACGCCAAGCAACAGCATAGAAATGACTGCAGTGGTGCGCATAAGGGCCTCATAAAACATAAATTACTAAAATCAACGAGCGAGTCATTCGGCTCAATACCCAGTTATATCGACGATCAGCAGACCTAAGCTTCAAAGCGAATCTAGCTGGTTTTCTGAGGGTTATGACCTCGAAAAAACCGCCCGCTTGAAGGCGTCATTTTTGATAGCAGATTAAACCAGCGAAATGTATCAGAGGCCATCATCCCACGCTAGCCCTAAGTCATGTTTGGCGCAGAAAGATAGTCGTTGAATGGCAATCGGGGCCATGAATCGCCCCGATACTGAAAACAATAGTGAAATAAATGATGAAATCAATTGTAAAATCGATTATGAAACTCACGAAAAACTAACTACTTATGTCCGCTATTCTGGTTCTGTTCTTACCGCTTGTCTGGCCGCTTATTTCGCCTTCCTTTGCCCTCTTCCCTCATCATCAGCGCACGCAAAAAAACAGCCAAAACCAAGATCCAAGCAAAACAGAGTTATTGCAGCCGCGCCTCGACTCGCTTCATGGCGTAGAACATCCATATCGTCAGAATAGTGCTACAGGTTGCGAGCGATACCCACACACCAATCACGCCAAACATCCAAGCGAAGCAGTAGATAATCGCCGCGATCAGGATAAGTTTCGCGCCGGTCAGCATAGAGGCTTGTTTCGAGCAATTAATCGCTTGGAAGAAACTCGCGCCGACTAAGATTAAACCTTCCATTGGTAAGCCCCAGAAATACCAGCGCATACCTTCAATCGCCACGGGCGTTAGGTTCTGATTATCGCCGGCAAACAAATACACTAACCATTCAGGGCGGGAATAAATCAGCGCTAAGCCCAAGGCAGCGGTGAGCAGTGTCATACCAAAGGCAATATTACGTGCTTGCTTAACCCTATCGAAACGCCCAGCGCCCGCATTGAAGCTGTAAATAGGCTGCGTGCCGAGGGCGATACCTTCGAAAATCAAATAGAAAAACGCTTCTGTGTAACTCACCACGCCATAGGCTGCTACGTGTAAGGGGCCGCCCACCCACAAAAAAGCTGTGTTGTGCAGGGTTAACACTATCGACAAATAAAGGTTCATCAAAAAGCTGGGTAACCCCACACGGGCTATGTTCAAGCAATTGTCGAGCTTAAGCTTCATCTGCTCAAGGTCGATCCTCAACTGAGTGCGAGGACTGAAAAAATGCTGCAAACACAAAAGCCCAGTCACCGCCTGCGACATCATAGTCGCAATCGCAGCGCCCGCTAAACCAAAGGGGAAGACCACAATAAACAGCCAATCTAAGAAAGTGTTTAATACGCCGCCCAAGATCAGCACCCAAGTTACCATGGATGGCCGACCATCATTACGCAGCAATGTGGTGAAGGTCATTGAAATAATGGGGAAATGACACAGGGCAAAATACCAGAACAGATATTCGTTGGCGTTTTCGAGAATATCCCCCTGCGCCCCGAGGGCGATCAAAATATCCCGCGAGAATATCCCACCAATGAGGGCAAAAATGGCTCCCGCCAATAAACACAAACTAAAGGCATTACCGAGCAATTTACGGGCCTTAGCCACATTACCTTGACCAAGATTGATCGACACTAATGCCGCGCTGCCCATGCCTATCATGGCGCCAATCGCATACAAAATAGCGCCGACTGGATAGGCTAACATCATCCCCGCCAGCCCAGTTTCACCCAAATAGTGACCAACGAAGATGCCATCAATCGTCACATAGACGCCCGTCACCAACATAGAGGCGATGGTGGGTATGGTATAGCGCCAAAAAAGCTTCGCAATCGGCTCCTCGAGCAGGCTCATATCCGCAGGAGCATGATTAGATGTTATTGCTGTCATTAGCGTTTCTCACAAAAAAGGGGGCAAGAGTCGTATCTATTTAGAAAAATGATCGGGTGAACAAAAATGCGACAATGGATTGTACCTAAAATCAGCCGTAACTCAAAGCAAGTTAAGTATGAAGATGTAACCACAAAGATTAATCATCACAATGACTTAAGTGTGAACAGTCTAATTCCAGCCAAATGACAAACCGAACACAGTCCAATAACAGATGTGGGCTAACTCATCATTTTTTGCTACTTTTTTGGTGTTTAAGGCCGAATTAGGTAAAGTATTAGCTCAAGCAAGCCTATTCACGTATTTTAGTAAGATAAAATTATTAACTATAAAAATTTAAGATGTTGATAATTAATGGCTTAATTAATAATAAATTCAATAACAATAATAAGGGAAGGACATGAGTCAGAATAGTCCAAATGCAGGCAACGACCTGCGGGAAGTCAAACAGCTCGGTATGTGGGCCTCCATTACTAGCTTAGGTTATGTGTTTTGGCTGGTCGGCGGGATGGAGTTAGTCGAGCGTATCGCTTACTACGGCGTCAAAGCCAGTGCAGGACTGTACGCTAAAGCGCCGGAGTCTGCGGGCGGCCTTGGTATCAGCCTAAGCGATTACGGCATTATTATTTCTCTCTGGGCAATCATGCAAACTTTTGTGCCTGTATTCACGGGTGGAATCTCTGACCGTGTCGGCTATAAAGAAACCATCTTTGGCTCCACCATCATTAAAATTTTTGGCTATCTGGTGATGGCATTCTTCCCCAGTTTTTGGGGCTTCCTTGCCGGCGCATTACTCCTCGCCATTGGTACTGGAATATTTAAACCGGGCATTCAAGGCACCTTAGTGCTGTCCACCAATCGCAATAATACCTCTATGGCTTGGGGCATTTTTTACCAAGTCGTCAACATTGGCGGTTTCCTCGGGCCGCTAGTGGCCGTACATATGCGCCAATTATCGTGGGACAATGTGTTCTTCGCCTGCGCCGCGATTATCTCGCTCAACTTCTTATTTTTGCTGACTTATACAGAGCCAGGTAAAGCCGAGCGACTGGCACGTAATAAACAAATCAAGTCAGGGGAAGTCAAACAAGAAGCCCTGTGGCGTGATGCATGGCGTGAGCTGAAAAAGCCGATTGTGATCTACTATATGCTCGTTTTTTCAGGCTTTTGGTTCCTGTTCAATGCCCTATTCGATGTGCTGCCTATCCATATTTCCGAATGGGTCGATACCAGCGTAATTGTCACATCCCTATTTGGTAGCGAAGGCACCAGTAACGGCATTCTGCAATTTTGGCTCGGCCTCAATAACGAAGGCACTAAGGTGATGCCAGAAGGCATGCTCAACCTTAATGCGGGCCTGATCATGACCTGCTGCTTTATCGTCGCCGCACTGACGGCTAAATACCGTATTACTACCGCCATGTTTATGGGTTGTTTACTGAGTATTTTGGCCTTTGTGTTTATCGGTGCCTTCCATGCGGCTTGGTTAATCGTGCTCGCAATTGCTATGTTCTCCATTGGCGAAATGATGATTAGCCCGAAGAAAAATGAGTTTATGGGCAACATAGCGCCCGAAGGTAAAAAAGCCATGTACTTGGGCTTTGTGATGTTACCCCAAGGGATCGGCTGGGGATTAGAAGGCTACTTTGGCCCTAAACTCTATGAAATTTATGCATCGAAAGAGTTGTTTTCGCGGGATTTATTGTTAGAGCGCGGCATGAACAGCACTGAGGTTAGCGCCATTCCCCAAGGTGAAGCCTTTACTACCTTGGTGAGCTACACAGGTGAAAGCGCCCAGGAACTCACCCAACTGCTGTACCACAGCCATAACATTGGCATGGCGTGGTACATCATCGCCGCCATAGGGACTATCTCAGCGGTGGGGATTTTTATCTATGGTAAGTGGTTACTCACACTGCAAAGAGCCCAACAAGCCGCCTAAGCGGGACTCGCTAACCTCATTCGGTATAAGGGCGATAAAGACAAGATGAGGGCTAAATAAAGGCAAGGTGAGGAGCGATCTTCATCTTGCCTTATCAGTATCAAAAAGGACGCGTCAGCAGCTCAGGCGTAAATTGTTCAGGCGACAGCAATAAACCTAAGCTCTCGATTTGTGCATTCAACCGATTGAGATCTTGAGTCAGCGCAGGCAAGGTCAGGGTATTGTCATCGAGCTCATACACTTGCCTTAAACTTGTGTAATAAAACAGCAGTATAATCAAAGCATTCACATCATTTTGCGCCGCAGCGGCTTTAATCTTTATCAACTTGCGATAGATACGATTATGGAGCTGCTTTAATTGCCACACATAATAAATTTCGCTGAAGAAAGGTTTGTCCTTCAAGTTATAAATCACGGCGCTACACAGACCCAGACTGAAAATCACCCCTAAGAAATTCAAATGGAAATTACCTGTAGGCTCGCCCGGCACAGGCGTTGCCCCAAACAGCGCAATCAGCCCTGCCCCCAAAAGCAATGACAGCACGACTAAGCTAACAACTAAAATTACGATGAATAAATTCATGTTTTTACGATACAAGTTTTTATCTATTTCCTGCAGCTTCATAACATCCCGCTCAAATAGGCCGCCTAGCGTTGGCGTATCAATCAATTAGTGGCAGAGCATACCCCAATCCCCTTTATTCGGCCTTAACTGATTTAAACGCATAACTAAAATACATTTCTCATCCTCACCCGCAAGCATACAAATTGACACCTTTAGGTATCATTAAACAGTCTGAAGGATAGGATGATGTATCAATTGAAGAACAACGGCTTAATACCCTTACGATTCTCACTAATCTCACGTTTATCTCAAAACATAAAAATGTTAACGTGCGCCCCAATCAAGATAAAATTTGCTAACCTTAATCTCAGTGAATTTCATCATGGTATCGCCACCTTTTACGAGATACCTAGCCTTAAGTTCCCGCATTCAAACCACACAAGGAATGCCATGATACTCAGCAAAGCCTTTGCACAAGTCGTCCTTTTGGCGCTCAGCAGCCTTTGCTTGACTGCGCAGGCTAAAGACCTGCTGGCCGTGGGTGCAAGTTTCAGCCAAATTTTCGAACTACAGCCCAATGGCGAATATACCGGCTTAGGTGTCGATATTTTAAATCGCTTCGCCCAGCAGCAAAGTGTAAACATTCACTATCAAATTACCCCTTGGCGCCGCGCCATTTCTATGGTCGAACGTGGCCAAGCGGATATTCTTATTGGTCCCTACGATACCCCAGAGCGTGAAGCGAACTTGGCTTTTGCGACGAAAGCCTTTTACCGCGATAATATGGTGTTCTATGCCCGTGTAGGCCATGAAATAATCTGGAATGGCGACTATGCCAGCATTAAAGGTCAACGGATTGGTAAGATGCAGGGGTGGAGTTATGGCCCGACGTTTAATGAACAAACTAAATCTTTTAATATCAATGAATTTGTCGATATTAAAAGCGGAATAGAACGCCTCTCTCGGGGGGATTTAGATTTACTCGCCACAAACAGCCGCAATACCGATGCCGTGCTCGCCCAAATCAAAATCCCTAAGGCGATTACCCCAATCACACCGATAATCGATGTCCAAGACGGTTATATGGCATTTCCGAAGCAGGCGAAATTCGATCCCTTAAGACAAAGGTTTGACCGTTTTTTCGAGGACATGATCCAAAATGGCACCTTTACGACACTCGGCCAAGAATATCGTGTAACCTTACCTTACTAAGCCGGCGCGACTGATCATGCACGACTGCTCCTTCATGTACGACCGCTGCAACTTTATTAGCACCCGCCTGACCGATGATCACATGTGTGATAAAGGGCGACGGGAAAGCCAGTTAACCGTTAGAAGCTAGCAGTTAGCAAAGACAGGCGAGCAACTGCTGCTCTATCTCGTCCCAATTGACTTCGTCCACGGTAATCATTTCTAGTCTGGAATCTAAGGTGTCATCGAGTTCAACCACAGTAAACTCATGATCAATCCAGTTAAATCCAGCTATCCCTTCAGAGGTGATCATCACGGCCTTTAATCTCAGCAATACTTGCCCGACGTCTGATGACTGAGTGTGGCGTTGAATAAACGCCATTAATTTATCGAAATCAAACTCTTGCCTTGGATCAAACACCCAGCCACAGCTAAAACAGCCTTCGCCTTGATTCTGCTTGCGCACTATGCCGCGTGCATCAAATTCGAGTGCGACTTCGATTGCACCTTCGGCAAAGAGGCTTAGCTCACTCAAACGCGAACCACCCGTGCGGAACAAGCTAGGAGCAGTCGTTGTAAGATTACCTAGCTTAGGGACTATGCCACCATTACTGCTCATATTGAGTGACACGCGCCTTGGTTGGTTTAAATAATTCAGCAGAGCGCTAGGTAAAGGTTGCTGGTTAGTGTGGCTCACAACAGGAATATCAGTGCGCTCGATATGACTTAAATAGGTCTGTAACTCATAGAGTAACTTAGTATTTTCAGCGTCATATAAATCCGACTTAGTCGCGATAATCACATCGGCCACTTGCAGCTGTTGGATGAAGTTTGCATGTTCGCGATAGCGGGGATCGTGGATTTTACGCGCGTCCACCAAACATAAAGTACTGCGCAGTGAAATCACATTTTGATAATGGGGTGCACTCAATACTTTAATGATTTCATTAGGATGCCCAAGCCCAGTCGGTTCTATCAATAAGCGTTCAGGTTTTGCTTTCGCAATCAACTGATTGATCGCCACTTGCGTCGGCACGCCCGCGGCGCAGCACATACAGCCACCCGCCACCTCACGAATTTGTATGCCGTTATCGGAGGAGTTCAGTAACCCCGCATCAATGCCAACCTCACCAAACTCATTGACCAGCACAGCCCAAGTCTCATCCGCGGGTTTAGTCGCCAGCAATTGTTTAATCAAAGAGGTTTTACCTACGCCTAAAAAACCTGTGATGATATTGGTGGGAATCGCTTTGATAATCATAAGGAAACTCGCTCGAATAGAAAGCTTGGCGCTCGAGTGTAGAAGTATTGGCTTTGAAGCTCAACAAAAAGCGCATCGGTGAGGATGCGCTTTTAGAATGGCGGGGCTATTTAACCAACTAGGCAAACGTTAAACAGCGAGGCTGACAGGCGCTTAGCGCTTATTAGCCTTGATTGTTGGGCTTAGCTTATTTTGACTTAACTTATTTAGACTTAACTTATTTTGACTTATTGGTGCGAGAGCCAAAACCTGACTTATTGCTCACCAAATTAGACTTAGGTTTAGTCGCATTATACGGCTTACCTGAGCCTGAAGCTGGCTTAGCACGGCTAGAAGACTTCTCGCCACCTGCTTTGCTGTCCTGCGCTTTACCTTTAGCGTACTTGCCCTGACGAGACTGACCAATAGTGCGATCCTGCGGCGCCTTATGGCTCCACTTTCCAATCGGCTTAATCGGTGCGGCAGGCGCATCACGGTAGCGGGCAGGTAAAGGCGTGCCTTCTTCATAACCCGGTTGTACCGATACAGGCAGTTTTTGCTCAATCAAGGCTTCAATTTCAGCGAGCATTTCATCGTCAGAAGGTGACACGAACGAAATCGCGCGACCGGTTAATCCAGCACGGCCTGTACGGCCAATGCGATGGATATAATCTTCGGCAAGGAAAGGCAATTCAAGGTTGATCACCATAGGCAAGGCTTGAATGTCTAACCCACGTGCAGCCACATCGGTTGCCACCAGCACCCGTAATTTACTGGCTTTAAACTCTTCTAACACCCGATTACGGGCGCCTTGAGTTTTATCGCCATGGAACACGCCTGCGGCTATGCCATCGAGCTTTAATTCTTGCAATAAATGCTCGGCGCTTTCTTTTGTGCTGGCAAACACCAGCACTTGGCGCCAATTGTTGCGGCCAACGAGTTCTGACAACAGCTCGGCTTTGCGACGTTTATCAACGCGATACACTTCCTGCACTACTGTGGATGCGGTAGTCGTGTCAGCAACATTCACCCACTGAGGTTCATTCAGCATTTTCTCGGCGAGTTGTTTGACCGCATCGCTATAGGTCGCTGAAAACAACATGGTTTGATGCTGCGGCGCAATTAAGCGTTTCACTTTTTCAATGTCGCGCACAAAGCCCATGTCTAGCATGCGGTCGGCTTCGTCGATCACTAAGGTCGTGACGCTCGATAAATCTAACTGGAATTGGCCGATAATATCGAATAAACGACCTGGGGTTGCCACCAAAATATCAACGCCCTGCTCTACCCCTTTACGCTGGGGATTCATGTTGGCGCCGCCGTAAACGGCTAAGGTTTTCAGCGGCAGGAACTGGCTGTATTTCTGGATATTTTCGCAGACTTGAATCGCAAGTTCGCGGGTGGGCGTCATAACCAACGCGCGTAAAATCGGTTTATCATTGCTGTCGCTTGTTAAAGACTCAGCCGCCAACTTTTCAAGTACAGGCAGAGCAAAGGAAGCCGTCTTACCTGTACCCGTTTGGGCGCAGGCCATAATGTCTTTGCCTTCAAAGGCAAGCGGGATCACTTTCTCTTGCACTTGAGTGAGTTGCTGATAGCCACACTCAGTTATCGCATTCAAAATAGGAGAAGATAAACCGAGTGTTTCAAATTTCATAGGGACTCTTTAGCTAAGTAGTAAAACTTTGATGCGAGGTGATACTCAATGCCCCAACGCGGGGCCGCGGAGTCTAGCAAAATCCGCGGCGTTTTTATAGGCAATTATCATCCCGCGGTCAATATCCTCTTAGACACGGGAAACTAGAGCCGAAGCTTGCAGGTATTTTTGGGTGAATTCAGCGGCAGGCACAGGTCTTGAGAACAAGTAACCTTGGCCGTAGTCACAACCTGCTGCCAACAACACTTGGCGCTGCGCCTCGGTTTCGACACCTTCGGCAATCACCTTCATTCCCAATTTGTGGGCCATTACTATTATCGCCTCACAGAGAATTTGATCGTTTGAATCGGTATCAATATGGCGGGTAAAAGATTGATCAATTTTAAGATAGTCGATATCAAACTTTTTCAGATAGGCGAGTGACGAGTAGCCAGTACCAAAATCGTCCAGCGACACTTGCACGCCCGCATCACGGTAGGCAAGTAGTTTTTCGGTCACGCCCATACTGGCGTCCAATAGCAAGCCCTCGGTAATTTCAACGCACACGCCCGCGCCTGTGATATTGAGATCTTGCAACAACGTCAGCCAATCATTGAGCAGCGTGCCTTCGTCGCGAAATTGGATTGGGGATTTGTTGACGCTGATTTGGATTTCAACCCCTAACTCGTGACGCCACGCCGCACTTTGACGCGCGGCTTGCTCAAACACCCAATTGCCGATATCGACAATCAAGCCCGTGTCTTCTGCCACCGGAATAAACTCGGCAGGTGACACTGCGCCACGCTCTGCATGGTGCCAACGGATCAAGGCCTCGGCCTTAGTCACATCCCCCGTCGCTAAGGCAACAATCGGTTGATAATGCAGTTCAAATTCTTTATTCACGACCGCTTGACGTAAATCTTGGATCAAGCGCATGCGGTATTTGGCGTATTCCTGCATCGACGGGGTGAAATAGTTGAAACGATTGCGGCCTTGATCTTTCGCCGCATACATAGCCTGATCCGCATGCTTAAGCAGTCCTTCAATACTGGTCGAATCATCGGGATACAAAGTGATCCCAATACTGGCGCTGATGTAAGCTGTTTCTTCCCCCAGCACATAGGGCTCGGCAATTCGCCGCAGAATATTCTCGGCAACGCGCTCAATGCCCTTATGATCGTCCATCGAACTTAACACTACAGTAAATTCATCGCCGCCAAGACGCGCGACAACATCGGCATCACGCACGCAGGATTTTAAGCGGCTCGCGGTTTCTATCAGCAGTAAATCGCCCATGGCATGGCCTAAGGTGTCATTCACTTCTTTAAAGAAATCTAAGTCCAAGAACAATAAGGCAAAGTGATTGCTATTGCGGTCAGCGTTTTTCACTTCGCTGCTTAAATACTCCAATAACATGCGCCGATTGGGCAAGCCCGTCAGCGTATCGTAGTTGGCTTGCTTCCAGATCAGATGCTCATTTTGCTTCTTGTCGGTAATGTCAGAAAACAGCGCCACCCGCCGATAGGGATGGCCTTCTTTGTCATTGATGGTATTGATGGTTAACCAGATGACATATTCCTCGCCGTTCTTGCGCCGCTGCCACATTTCCCCTTGCCACTGGCCCTTTTCACGGATCTCATTGTTCATTTGAGTGTAAAAATCGCGACCATTGAGGTCACAATAAAGCAACCGAATATGTTGATCCCGCACTTCAAATTCACGATAGCCGGTCATCACACTAAAGGCGGCATTAACGGTAATGATCACGCCCTTTTCATCGAGTACACTCATGGCTTCTGAGCTGTTGTCGTATACCAGCGCCGACAATTTCAACGACTCTTCGATAAGTTTTGCGTCGGTAATATCGGTATAGGTTCCACACATCCTTAGGGCATTATCGTTGGCGTCGCGGCTCACCACTTTACCTGTGTCTAAAATCCAGCGCACTTTGCGATTGAGTGTATTTAGGCGATATTCCATCTTATGTTGCGCCGTTTCGCCGCGAATATGGGCCTCAATCGAGTGCAACACTTTAGGCCTATCTTCGGCGACAATCGCGTCCATCCATTGGCGACTGTTGGCGTTGAGCATATCCACATCGCAGCCGAGAATATCGGCGCTGCGGGCGTTACGTTCGATACGATCATGACGAATATCCCAATCCCATACCCCAAGATCGCTACTGCTCAGTACCAGTTCGAGTTGCTCACGACTAGCAAGTACCTCTTGGTCGGCAAAGGCTTGGGCAGTGATATCTAAATATCCAGCAATAACAAGCAACACGGCGTTATTGCCACCCCGTTTGCAGGCGACTGTCATATGGGTGTAAACCACGCTGCCGTCTTTCACGATAAAACGCTTATCCATCTCGTAATTATCGATATCGCCTTGCAGCATAAGCTCAAATTTCAGCGCATCGGTTTCTAAATCATCGGGATGGGTAATTTGCGCCCACGTCATCCGCAGCAATTCAGCCTCTGAATATTTGAGCATTTGGCATAAACGTGGATTCACCTTTATCCACTTTTGGTCAATCCCCGTTATCGCAATACCAATGTTGCCCGCGTTGAATTGGCTGCGAAATAGAAAATCGTCCTGTAGACGAATTTGTTCATCACGTTCTAACTCAAAACGCCGTGACAACAGGCGGCTCAGCAGCCAAGTCGCAATAGGGAAAATGGTGAGCACAGGTAGGGTGACTTGTTCAAGTAAGGGCATTCCTATGCCATTAGGTAAAAATACGAACCACAACAACATCACGATATGGACTGCATAGGCGAAGAGAAAGATTTCTCCACCTGAAATATTCGCGAGATAGGATTTACGATATTGACGCCAAATCACCCCGATTAACCCGGATGACACTATCACGCCGACGCCAATCCACATCCCAGCGCCACCAATACTGATGCGATATAGCGCCGTCATTACCACAGCAACTAAGGTGGGCAAACCACCGAAAAAGAGGCCAGAAATACAGAGGATAACCGAGCGAGTATCGAAGAAAACGCCCGGTTGGTATATCCAAGGCGTGCTCATGATGGTGATACCAATACCACCGATGAGCATCCCAATAATGATGCGCCACAGCAAGAAATACTGCCGCTGATGCTTTTTAGGGATCACGTCGTACAAAAAGACCAACGCCAGCAGCAAAGCCGCATTTTGCACTAACGGAAAGAGAATACCTTTATCCATGACTCAGAGAGCGACTCCAATAAATGAGGGGACTTGATACAATTTTAACATTCCCCTCACTAGTGTAGCAGAATCACTTAGAAATCATGCGCTAATTCCTTTTACCACATCACACTTTGTATATGCTGCATCACACTTTGCAATAGAGTTGTTGACGATATTGTTCAGCAATGGAATGCCAGTCAAAACGCTGTGCCATGGCCGCCGCACGCACCTTTGGCCATGTTTTCCCCTCGAAACAAGCAATGGCTTGCATCAACCTTTGCAAAAATGCTTCGGCTTGCTCGTCTAAGCTATTGCCGTTAAAAGCAAAACCAGTCACGCCATCCACAACGGTATCCTTCAATCCGCCCACACCATGCACTAAGCATGGCTGTCCCGCGCGCATAGCGAGCATTTGGCTGATGCCACAGGGCTCAAAGGAGCTTGGCATCAAGAAGAGATCGCCATGCTGATACAGCGCCTCGGATAACGCCTCGTTATATCCCTGCAAAAATAATAGGTTATCGTATTTAGCTCCTAACGCTTGAAAGGACTTAGCAATCGATGCATCGCCGCTGCCGAGTAAAATCAGTAGCGCCGTCGGTTTTGTTAGCTTCAACACGTTAAGTAAGGTCTCAAGCACAGATAAGCCCGAGGGTAATTGATGGCGCAGCAGTAAGACTTTTTGGTCGGTCAAACGGCCCACCGAAGTGAGTAACAAACTCGGTACTTGCTCCGCCATCGCTTGGCGCCAATGGGCTTGCGTGCGCGCAAAGGCAATCATGTCCACGCCGCTCACTTGCGCTTGATGTCCCTGCCATTGCACTAACGCAGTTTCAACCGCACTTAGCAATTGCTTGAACTCGGGTACTTGAATACGCGCAGGTGGCTTAGCGGGTAAATCCGATACTGACGAATAGACACAGCCATTTAAAATCCCCACCACTTTGCCGTCATTAGCCTTGAGCTGTAAGTCATGTTCTAGCCCTTCACCCCCAAAAAATCCCGCCTCTGGTTTGGAGGGCTGCAACACTTCTTTGGCGTAACTGGGTGAGACTAAATGCACTTTATCGCTCAGCACTATCCCCATGCGCATTGGGTTAACGCAGTGGGGATAACGCGGATCGGTGATCAGCTGTTTTTGCCCCAGTGTTAAAGACGCAAATAGCTCGGGAAACCATGCCGCAAACGAGGACGAGTCTTGGCTTAGGGGGCGTATCCCCTGCAGTGCAAGATTGTGGATGGAGAACACACACTCAATTTCTTTGAGGACACTGAACTCAGGCACAAACGCCCTTAGCATGGCTAAGCAGCCCGCATGCCAGTCATGTAAATGCAGCACAGCCGGCATAGGCACTCGACCCGTAGCTAATGCCGTGGCGACACTCGCGCAAAGGAAAGCAAACTTAGTTGCATCGTCGGCAAAAGGACGCTCGGCGCTGCCTTGGCTATAAATTTGCCCAGGCACGGATTGCCATAATGCATGTTCGAGCAGATAAATCATCGCCTCTGGCACTTGAGGATGGGGCATGGCAAACACGTGCACCCGCTCCAATCGGCCGCCAAAGGCCACGGTTAACTCACCCAAATCTTGGGGTTGATTCGCGACCGCAGTCAAAAAGCCATAGCTTGGCATAATCACATCGGCGCACAAATCCACCCCCGCCAAAGCGTCGGGTAAATCACGGATCACATCCGCCATACCGCCAACCTTGGCGCCCGCAAGGGCACCGTTTTCAGCCGCGACCATTAAAATGCGTTGTTTCAATTAATTGGATACTCCCGCTACTTCATTTTAGCGACTTGTTGAGCTGCCTAAACCTAAGCGCTTAATCTAAGCACTTAGCTGTGTACTTAAAGCCCGAACTTAAGCCCGTTTCTAAGCCGTTTGTACTCGTTATGCTTCTCGACTCAAAGGATGAATTGCAACTGCTATTCATAACCCACAGGTAAACCTAGCATGTCACGGGTCACTAAAGTGACGCCTTTTTCCGACACCCTAAAGCCTTTGGCACGGTCGTGATCATGGTTATAACCTATCACCATGCCTTCGGGAATAATGCAGCCACGGTCGAGTATCGCATTCTTGATTTTGCAATGACGCAGCACGACCACATCGGGTAGCACAACTGAATCTTCAACCAACGAATAAGAACAGACACGTACTTCGTTAAACAATACGCTACGGCGCACGGTCGCACCCGAAATAATACAACCGCCCGAAACAATCGAGTCCAACGCCATACCGCGTCTATCATCGTCATCAAACACAAATTTAGCGGGTGGTAATTGTTCTTGGAAAGTCCAAATTGGCCATTTCGCATCGTACAAATTCAGTGCTGGCGTAGGCGATAACAGTTCCATATTCGCTTGCCAGAAAGAGTCTAGCGTCCCCACATCGCGCCAATAGGCTTGCTCGTTCGGGAAAGCGCTCTTAAAGGGATAGGCGAACACATTATGTTTTTCGATGATCGCAGGAATAATATCCTTACCAAAATCCCGATCTGAGCTTTCGTTTAAGGCATCTTTCTTGAGCTGGTCAAACAAAAACTCAGTGTTAAACACATAGTTGCCCATAGATGCTAAACACATTTCAGGATTGCCCGGAGAATGTTTAGGCTGCAGCGGCTTTTCTTCAAAGCCTAAGATGCGCATCTCGTCGTCGACTTCCATCACTCCAAACGAACCCGCCGCTTCGGCAATCGGCACCTCAAGGCATGAGACTGTCATATCTGCACCCGACTCGGCATGGGCGGCTAATAACCCCGCATAATCCATGCGATACACGTGATCGCCCGACAACACCATTACGTATTTAGGCAGTTCATGGCGAATGATGTCGATGTTTTGGAATACCGCATCGGCCGTGCCTTGATACCAGTTTTCCGAATAGCGTTGTGAGGCGGGTAAAATCTCCACCGACTCGCCGAGCTCCTTTTTAAAATGGCCCCAACCGCGCATCACATGGCGGATCAAGGAATGCGACTTGTACTGAGTGACCACACCCACACGGCGAATACCTGAGTTAATGCAGTTAGACAGCGGAAAATCGATAATACGAAACTTACCACCGAAATACAGCGCCGGTTTAGCACGCCAATCCGTGAGTTCATGCAAGCGAGACCCGCGCCCACCAGCTAAAATCAACGCATAGGTTTCACGAGTTAAATTACTGATATAACGAACATTAGACATAGGCTCTTACTCCGAAATCGGCAAACTGATTGCCCATAAATGGCTTCTCGATACGGCAGAAACGGCCGTATTCCCCTGAGTATTTCTCACTTGCATTCCCCATTCCTTCCATTGATTGCTGCATTCCTTTCAAACACTTAACGCTTATACTCAACCGCTATAACAAGGCTTATTACCCAGAGCCCAGCCCTTACAGTTTCCAAATTTCATCGCGATAACCCGCGATCGTCACATCACTCGAAAAACGTCCGCTGGCAGCGGTATTGCGAATACTCATTTGCGTCCACACCTGCGGATCTTTATAGGCCCGCGCCACGGCTTCTTGCACGACTCGGTAACTGTCAAAGTCGGCGGCCGTCATCCATTGATCGTCGCTGCTTTCGATGGCGGCAATAATGGGATCGAAAATCCCTGGCTCCAGCAGATTGAAATGACCACTTTTGAGTAACTTCATCACCTCAGATAACGCCGGTGAATCGTCAATAATGCTGCGTGGATGATAGTGGTTACGTACCTCTGAGACCTGCTCCGCATTGAGTCCAAACAGGAAGAAGTTCTCTGAGCCTACTTCCTCTAACATCTCGATATTGGCGCCATCCATAGTGCCAATCGTCAGTGCGCCGTTCATCATGAACTTCATATTGCCCGTACCCGATGCTTCTTTACCCGCGGTCGAAATTTGCTCGGACAAATCCGTTCCCGGGCAGATTTTTTCCATGGCGCTGACGTTGTAATTGGGTAAGAAAGCAAAACGTAGGTAAGGCGTGACTAAAGGATCGGAATTGACCATGTGGGCGACATTGCTGGCGAGCTTGATGATCAACTTAGCCATAAAGTAACCGGGCGCCGCTTTACCGCCGATCAACACGCAACGTGGCACCATGTTTTCGGTGTGGCCTTGTTGGATCTGATGATAGAGATGGACCACATGTAAGATATTGAGTAGTTGACGTTTATATTCGTGAATACGCTTCACTTGCACGTCAAACAGCATAGATGGATCGAACTCGACGCCACATTCCTTGGCAATCATCTTCGCCAGCAAAGCCTTGTTGGCTTGCTTCACATCACGCCATTTTTGGATAAATGCCGTGTCCTGCGTGAGGGCATTGAGCGCCGTTAACTGGCTCAAATCTGTCACCCATTCTTTACCTAAATGGGCGGTCAATAACTTAGCTAAAGCAGGGTTACAATGGGCAAGCCAACGCCTTGGGGTCACGCCATTGGTGCGATTATTAAACTTGTGCGGCCACAACTCATAGAAATCCTTAAACAACCCAGATTTAAGCAGTTGCGTGTGTAAACCCGCGACGCCGTTGACCGAAAAACTCGCCACAATCGCCAGATAGGCCATGCGCACGTGAGGATGGGGGCCATCTTGAATAATCGACATACTCGCCAGTTTGCTAGCGTCCCCCGGCCAGTGGTGGGCGACTAAATCTAAGTAGCGGGCGTTGATTTCATAAATGATTTCTAAAATACGCGGCAGCATCTGCGCCATCATGCGCACGGGCCAACGCTCTAGTGCTTCTGGCAATAGGGTATGGTTAGTGTACGCCATGGTCTGGCTGGTAATCGCCCACGCACTGTCCCATTCCAAACCGTATTCGTCGATCAATAACCGCATCAACTCAGGTACGGCAATGCTGGGGTGAGTGTCGTTCAGCTGCATCACATTTTTAGCGGCAAACTGGGTGAAATCATGACCATGACGACTCACCCAACGTTTGAGCAAATCTTGCAAACTGGCGGAGGATAAAAAGTATTGCTGACGTAATCGCAGCTCTTTGCCGTTCTCGCTGGCATCATTGGGATAGAGCACCATAGTGATCTGCTCGGCCAAGTTTTTACGAGCCACGGCTTCTGTGTAGTCGCCTTGGTTAAACTCAGCTAAATCAAAGTCATCGGTCGCTTCGGCCTTCCACAATCTCAGGGTATTCACCCGTCCATTGCGATAACCGGGAACTGGCATGTCATAGGCGACGGCGAGCACATCTTGGGTTTCTACCCAAATAATGTGCCTGCGGCCCTGTTTATCGACATAGGATTCTGTGTGACCAAAAAATGGCACTGTCACGTTGTGGGTCGGCACGCGCACTTCCCACGGATTGCCTTCGCGCAGCCAACGGTCGGGACGCTCAACCTGATAACCGTCGACTATCTTCTGGGCGAACATGCCATATTCGTAACGTATGCCATAACCCGTCACGGATAAGTCCATACTGGCGCAGCTATCGAGGAAACACGCCGCCAATCGACCTAAACCGCCGTTACCTAAACCGGCATCATGTTCGGCTTCTTCTAACTCTTCCAGTGATACCGCATAGTTGCTCAAGGCATCACGGCTATCTTGCTGTAAATCTAAACTCAGCAGTGCATTACCTAGCGCCCTGCCCATCAAAAACTCAAGGGATAAATACGCCACTTGCTTGCGCTGAAAATGGCTGTCATCCACACGGGTCTGACGCCAATTGTCTAGCATCTGCTCTTTGACGCTATAGGCCAACGCTTGAAATAATTCGCAGCTCACACCTTCGCCACGGCTGAGTCCATAACGTAAATGGCGCTCAAAGGAAGCGGGTAAGGCATCGCAGGGCTCACAGGGTTCAACGGCTTTAGGCTTGGCCTGACGCTTAGCTGGCGCCTTCTTACTCGCCGCTTTTGGCGCGGATGATACGGGTTTTTCGCTGGTATTTGGGCTCAGTTCGCTTTCGTCAGTCATAGTTAATTCCTTCATTTCTTGAAAATCAAATCAGCATGAAAAAGCATGAGACTGCGATCTTGCAGCAAGTATCGCGTCGTAGAGATCTGAGCATCCAGCGGCTCAGTTTGGGTATGGATCAGGCATTGCCACGGACTCAAGTGCTCAAAGGTCGGCGGCGTAAATGCCAAAGGGTTGTCGTCGGCATTGACCATCAATAGCAGAGCTTGCTGCTTACCTTGGCCTTCTAAGTCACCAGAAAGCACCACAGATAAACTGCGACACATAGACTCAGTCCACAGGCTCTTGGTCATTTGCTCACCTTGACGACTAAACCAATCTAAGCGAGCACCGGTATCGGCTAAAGATTCGGCCAATAACTGTTCATGAATGAAGCGTTTAGCGCATAACAACGGGAAACGTTTACGCAGGGCAATAAGCTGCTGAGTAAAGGCTAACAGCTCAGTGTCCATGCCCTTTGCCGACCAATCAAACCAGTTCAGTTCATTGTCTTGGCAATAGGCATTATTGTTACCTTGCTGGGTGCGGCCCGTTTCATCGCCGCTCAACAACATAGGCACACCTTGGGATAAAAACAGCGTAGTCAATAAGTTACGTTGTTGACGACTGCGAAGTGCCAGAATTGCGCTATCTTCGGTTTCCCCTTCAATCCCATAATGATGGCTGAAGTTTTCTTGGTGACCGTCGCGATTATCTTCCCCATTCGCCAAATTGTGGCGCTGGGTATAACTCACTAAATCTTTGAGGGTAAAACCGTCGTGACTGGTTAGAAAATTAAGACTGGTCGCAGGCGGACGACCGCCATGCTCGAAGAAATCCCCCGAGCCGTGAAACCGCCGGGCAAATTCGGGCAACATGCTGTGATCGCCGCGCCAGAAGCGGCGCATAGTGTCTCTGTATCTGTCATTCCACTCGCTAAAGGCCACGGGGAAATTACCCAATTGATAACCGCCGGGGCCGATATCCCAAGGCTCAGCAATCAATTTCACTCGGCACAACACAGGGTCTTGCAACAAGGCATCGAAGAAACCTGAGCCGGGATCAAAACCATAGGCCTCGCGACCTAGGCAGGCCGCTAAGTCGAAGCGAAATCCATCGACGCCCATGATTTCTACCCAGTAACGCAGCGAATCTAACACTAGCTGCAACATGCGTGGATGGTTGATATTTAAGGTGTTTCCGCAACCCGTATCGTTAATGTAAAAACGCTTATCGTTCGGATGCAGGCGGTAATAACTGAGATTATCTATGCCACGAAAACTAAAGGTTGGCCCAAGTCGACTGCCCTCGGCGCTGTGGTTATAGACCACATCGAGGATCACTTCGATACCCGCACCGTGGAGTGCATCCACCATAGCGCGAAACTCACCAATATCGTCGGATGACAGATAACTCGGCTCGGGGGCAAAAAAGCCAATACTGTTGTAACCCCAATAATTGGTAAGCTTTTTCTCGAGCAAAAATGGTTCAGTAAAAAAGGCCTGTACAGGAAGTAACTCGACGCACGTCACCCCAAGTTTGGTTAAATAATCGATAGCCGGCCGAGTCGCTAAGCCCGCAAAGGTGGCACGTTTATTCGGTTCAATCTCAGGATGCACCGCCGTAAAACCTTTAACGTGCATTTCATAAATAATGCTGCGCTCTAGGGGTTTGGGCTGAAACCTGGTCGCGACAGGCTGAATCGACTGCTTAGCGGCGATGTCGATTAATGGACGAATGTCCACAACCTTACATTTTGGCACATGGGCAGCGTTATCTAACTTACTGAAAGATAAGTCTTCATCCTTGTGATTCAGCTCGTAACCATAGTTAGACTCATGGTCGCGATATTCACCAACTAGCTGGCGGGCATAGGGGTCGAGCAATAGCTTACTGGGGTTAAATCTGTGGCCAAGCTGAGGCTCATAGGAACCATAAACGCGATAGCCATAGAGTTGCCCCGCCTTAAGCCCCTGCACAAACACATGCCAGATTTGCTGGGTTTGCTCAGTTAACGCAATCCGCGCGATTTCTTGCTCGCCATTGTCGTCAAATAGGCATAACTCGACCGCTGTTGCGTTAGCTGAAAATAACGCAAAGTTGACGCCATCACCCTCGACACTCGCACCGAGCGGAAAAGGCTCACCTGCGCCCAAGGCCCATTTCTCATTTTGAGAAGGGTTATGTTTAGCGTCAGGGTTGAGCTTGATATCATCAGCCGTGGGCTTTTGCATGCTAGTTCGCCTCAGCCAATCCAGTTGCAGGCCCCATCACTAGGCAACCCAAGGGCGGCACAGTGATCAGCGCGCTCTGCGCCATACCCTGCCACGGCAGCGACTCAGCAACGACAGTGCCCGCATTACCTTGGTTACTGCCACCATAAATCTGGCTATCGCTATTCAGGTATTCGCGGTAATCCCCCGCCAAGGGCAAACCAATACGGAATCCAGTGTGCAATTGGGGCGTCATATTGATGACAAACACTAACGGCGCATCACCCGCTAAACCGTAACGCACAAAGGTAAAGATGCTATCCCGGCTATTTTCACAATCTAGCCAACTGAATCCTGCCCCCTCGTAATCCTGAACCGATAAGGCAGGCATGGCTTGATATAAGTGATTGAGATCTTTAAGCCAACGTTGCACACCTTGATGCGGTTCATAGGCCAATAAGTGCCAATCTAAACTCTGGTTATGATTCCACTCATTTCGCTGACCAAACTCGCAGCCCATAAAGAGTAATTTCTTCCCGGGATGCCCCCACATAAAACCGTAATAAGCACGCAGGGTGGCAAATTTCTGCCAATCATCACCGGGAATTTTATGCAGCAACGAGCCCTTTCCATGGACCACTTCATCGTGACTCACGGACAACATAAATTGCTCGGTATAGGCGTACATCAAACTGAAGGTCAATTGATGATGGTGGAATTGGCGGTAAAGCGGATCGCGGCCTAAGTAGCTTAAGCTGTCATTCATCCAGCCCATGTTCCATTTAAAGCCAAAGCCGAGACCTTGCTGATCCGTCGGCTTAGTCACCCCCGCAAAGGCGGTGGACTCTTCGGCAATCATGCAAATGCCGGGGAAAGCTTGGTACAAGCGTTGATTCAAAATTTGTAAGAAACTAATGGCCTCGAGATTCTCCCGTCCACCATAGGCATTGGGCAGCCATTGGCCCGGCTCGCGGCTGTAATCGAGGTACAACATAGAAGATACGGCATCGAGACGCAGGCCATCGAAATGAAACTCCCGCAGCCAGTAACAGGCATTACTCAACAAGAAACTGCGCACTTCACCGCGGTCATAGTTATAAATCAGGGTATCCCAATCGGGATGTGTGCCCTTGCGAGGATCTTCATGCTCATACAGACAAGTGCCATCGAAACGCACTAAGCCGTGGGGATCCTTAGGAAAATGCGCCGACACCCAATCGAGGATAATACCAATTCCCGCCTGATGGCAGGCATCCACAAAGGCTTTTAACCCATTGGCATCGCCAAATCTGTGGGTCGGTGCATAGAGACCCACGGGCTGATATCCCCACGAACCATCGAATGGAAACTCGCTGATCGGCATCAGTTCAATGTGGGTAAAACCTTGCTCCTTCACATAGGGAATCAGCTGCTCAATCAAATCTTGATAATCAAGATATTGCTCACCTTGCTCTCCCTTGCGACGCCACGAACCTAAGTGCACTTCGTAGGCCGACATGGGCGCTTTATGCCAAGCAGTCGCCGCGCGTTTACTCATCCAAGCGGTATCATTCCAGCTGTGATGGGTTTTCTTAGGCACGATAGAAGCATTATGGGGCGCGCATTCCATTTGAGTCGCCATGGGGTCGGACTTGGCATGACGCTCACCATTTTGATAAACCAAATCAAACTTATAGTGGGCGCCTTCGGCCACATTGGGTAAAAATAGCTCCCATAAACCATTGGCAATATGTTGGCGCATCACATGGCGAGTATCGTCCCAATGGTTAAAATCTCCCACCACAGACACCCGTTTGGCATTGGGTGCCCACACACAAAAATGCACACCTTCAACGCCTTGGGTCTGACGCCAGTTGGCGCCTAAAAATTCATAGGCGCGCTCGGCGCTGCCTTCACCAAAAAGATAAATATCATCACTATTGAGCAGTGAATCAAACTGATAAGGGTCGACTATATCTAGCTGACACAGGGGGTATTCTACCCGCAGCAAATAGAGAAACGGTTTGACGCGTCGTCCCAGTGTACCGGCGAACAATCCCTGCTCGTTGACCTTGTCCAAACTCGCTACTTTGCGGCCATCTTTAATGCTGATCACATCCACACTGATTGCATTACGTAAAAAACAACGAACAATTAATGCCTTACCCTCGTTGGCTCTGTGCATACCCAAGAGCGAAAAAACATCAGTGTATTGACCATTAAGTAGGGCGACATCGGCGCCATCGTAAAAATAGGCATTGGCTTGAGTCATCATTTTTCTTCCGTTTATCAGTCAATTAAACTTGCAAATTGGTACTCTTTATCCGCATCCCCTCCCCTAAATATCGAACCTTTAGGGTGGCATAATGTGGTGCGACATAGGCAGCCTTTCGCTAGTGCTAGATTTAGTTAGGTAACTGTCTCGCCGCAGCGATATTTTGTAATCGCTGCAGTATCTCTGGCGAAGTCGACACTTGCGTTAAATTCAGCGGCAAGCGGCGCTGCCAATTTGGATATTCGAGCCAAGTGCCGGGAATATTCACCGCATGGCGATCGGCTAATAAATCACACAGTTGCACACTGTATAGCGCACTATTTCCGCGAGCCCCTAAGGTCATCCAAGCCGTGAGTAAGGTTTGAATATCGAGTTCTGCTATCGCCGCCTCGGCTAACAGACCTTGAGCGACTAACAGTGAAATAAGCTGCTGCTTTTCATGCTCCCGCCCAGCCAGTGCCTCGCCTAATTGTTCGTCAGTTTCAAACAGGGATAACTGTCGACGCAGGTGCAAATCGCTGCCGCACCACCAAGCCACTAAAGTCGGCACATCATGGTTCGCCAGCATCATCAGGCTCTGGGACTTGTATTGATCCGGTGATTTAAAGCCTTGATGATCTTTGCAAAAATAGAACAATTCGTTGGAATAAATGCCGGAAGTGTAGAGACGATGAATAATGTCCGGTGGCACTAGCCCTAAGTCTTCACCAATCACCACACAGCGGGCGCGTTGACTCTCAAGGCAAACGATGGCGAGCAAGGTTTCGACGGGATAATACACATAGGCACCTTGGCCGAGTTGTTTATCCAGTGGCCACCACCAGAGGCGCAGTAAGCCCATCACATGATCGATACGCAAGGCGCCACAGCTTTCCATATTGGCGCGGATCAAGGCGATAAAATGACTGAAATTATGTTGTTTTAACTTTACAGGGTCGAGGGGCGTTAAGCCCCAATTTTGCCCTTGGGGCGCAAATGGATCGGGCGGTGCGCCAATACTGGCATTCAAACAAAACTGCTCGGCATTGGCCTGTACTTCACTGCCCTGAAGCGCTGCGCCAACGGCTAAATCACGGATCAATCCTAGCCCCATGCCCACTTCTTTCGCTTTGAGCTGGCAGAGGTGTAACTGACTTTCGGCCACAAATTGCAGGTAAAGGTAGAAACCTTCTTCTTGTACAAACGCTTTTGGGCTACGCAAGTATTCCGCCTGAGCAAACTCTTGCAGCGCAGTGCCCTGCTCACGCACAAACTCATAGAATCTTTGCGCTCTGGGCGTGTCATTCGCTAAATGGGTTTCACAAAAAACGCGATATAACTGCTCAAAGGCACGGTATTTCAACTCGCTCACTTTAGGATAATCGAGCCAGTTATCACGATTCAGTAAGGCGATAGCCTCTACCCAAATAGAACTTGAAAATTCAGTGGCAAGATCTTGGTATTCAGGAACACTTTGTAATTGTATATAAAGAGGATTAAGTCTGCGGCGATCGCACGGACTATAGGGACTCGGATGCTCTGGCGCCGCAATGTCGAGGGCATGCAAGGGATTGAGTTGAATGAAATCCGCGCCCTGCGCCGCCACCAGCGCGATCAGTTGTTCTAAATCGCCAAAGTCGCCAATACCCCATTGGCTCTCGCTGCGTAAACTGTAGAGTTGAACGCTGATCCCCCAAGGTTTATGCCGCTTACCTTGGGCGACAGCCGTGAGTACGCCTTGATAAGCGGCCCGCGGTGCCACCATTAAGGTGCCAGAAAACAAAGTGCAGGTATCAGCCTCAGCCGTCGCACTGCTCTCTAGCGCCGAGCTTGGCGCTGGTGCACTGGTCGATAGAGCATGCTTTAAGCTTAAAGCTATGCGATGAAAGCCCAAACCTAACACTGAGAAATCACTCACATTTTTGTCAGCTGCATGTACAAATGAGTCTTGGTTTTTGATTAAGGCAGGCTTGTTAGTGAACGCTTGGCTGCTCAGGAAATAGGACGCTAAGTTCACCGCCTCAGTCTCGGCGGGGATTAAGTGTTCAGGGGAAGCTTGGGTCTTGGCCTCAGCTAAATCGAGGCGTGCTAATCCCAGTTGCGTAAGCTCGAGGCGATAATGGAGATAAAGGGTTTGTTCAATGCGATAATCGCCAATGGGCTTAAGCGCTGAAAACGGCACATCAAATACGATGGACTCACCCTGTTCGCATTCAATTGCCACACTCAGATCTGAAGTATAGCTTTCCGGTAAACAAAGGCTTATCCAAGGTTCATCCACAAAACACCAATGAAATGCGGGTAACACCTGAGTCCAAGGACGGGCATCCAGCAAGTCAATTTGTGAGGCGATCAGGGCGTCGGTCAACCTAGCATCACTCGATAACGCCTCTGTAGCAGAAGCATCAATAGCAGTCCCTGCCACAGTGTTTTTTTCCTGTAACATACAGGTCAAGATACCTTGCCTGTCTACCTCGGAAATATGGATATTTTGGCCAAAACAATCAGTAAATTCTGCGCCAACTCCCCGCAAATACAGCAACTTTTCCAGCCCCATATTTTGTCGCCCCCGCGACCGCTCATCCATGACGTTAGATATACAGTAACCATGCCAACGAAAAGTAACAAGAAGATGACATAAATATTTCAGGTTAATAACAAAAAACATTTTCAAAAAATCAGCAACTTACTAGACGCGCTGAAGTTAAGTTGGCACTCAGTGGCCATCAGAATATAAAGAGTAGAATGCACCAAATTGGGGCGCACGTTCAACAAGAGGGCAAACATGCTTCACAAAGCCTTGACGAAAGGCTGTCAGGAAAAGCAAAAAATAACATGACAAGCGTAAGACATTTATATGTCATGGCATTCGAACTAAAAGCCAGTGAATAAGATCCAGGACATATCTACTAAAGAGATCGGTGCAACACTTTGTATCAATTGCACTTTATAACTTGAACAGCCTATATCTCCTCTGTCAACATCTCATCTCGCTACAGCGTAGAAACATAATAACAACATTAAATTCATGGAGCCTGCTCTGCCCTCGCTTCTCCACCAGAGACTCGCTCGATGGAACGCTAAAGCAAAAACACGCCAATGATGATTGAGAATAAGGATATGAAATGAAAAAGTTATCAGGATTACTGTTTGTCGGCTGCATAGCCTTAACCGGTTGTGAAGGAAGTACAGATGGTGATTTAACGCCGACGCCACCGACGCCCGATCCCACTCCGCCAGCTTTATCTGCGGATGTGTGTTATTTAATGAAAACCACAAAGGGCGATATCACCCTCGCCATTGACTTAACTAACATGCCTATCACAGGTAAAAACTTTAAGCAGTATGTTGATAAGTCTTTCTATAACGGCACCTTATTCCATAGAACCGTTAATAATTTTATGATCCAAGGCGGCGGTTTTACCACAGGACTCAAAAGCAAGCCTGGTGATGCCCCCATAAAGAATGAAGCCGCTGTCGGTATTAGCAACAAACGTGGCACTATCTCCATGGCTCGCACGGATGATCCAAATTCTGCAACATCACAGTTCTTTATCAATGTGTTAGATAATCCACATTTGGATGCGTCTGCAAGTAGTTATGGATATGCCGTGTTTGGCAAAGTGGTTGACGGTATGGATGTGGCGGATCAAATCAGCATAGTACCGACAAAAAACAGCGGTGGTTTCGCCAACACGCCAGTACAAGAAATCCTGATTAACTCTGTGGCTCAAACCAGCTGTCCTGCTGCTTAAGCATGTAAAAGATGCACTGCCAAACGAGATAGAGTTAAAAGCAAAAAAGCACTGAATCTTCAGTGCTTTTTCATTTTAAAAACGAATCGATTTTAACGTCTAATCATTTAAACCATGATCTAAACGATTACTCGTCGCCTTGGATCTTCCCGACCAAGAGCATAGGCGCCGCATCAATTTTATCGGCGTCCATCATAGTCGCGATACGCTCAACGGCAGAGAGCAATTGACTCTGCTCCCATTCTTCAAGATTCTGATAACGCTTAATAAAATGATCCTGTAACGGTTTAGGCGAGTCCTGTAACAGCGCTCGGCCCGCATCGCTAAGGTATAAATGCACCTTACGTTTATCAGTCTCACTGCGCAAACGGATCACTAAACCACGGCCCTCGAGTCGATCGATAATAGTCGTCACAGTCGCAGGGCTGAGGGTAATTTCTTCCGCCACAGTTTTCGCCAATGGCGCATCCAATTGGGCGATTTTCTGCATCACCATCAATTGCGGCCCAGTTAAACCTGAATGTTTGTTCAGCTGACGAGAATGAATGTCGATAGCGCGTATCACTCGACGCAGCGAAATGAGCAATTGTTCATATTTTTCCATCGTACTTTGCATTCTCCCCGTTCTAAGCAACGAGTGCACCTTACCAGAAAGCGCGACTGAACTCACCAAGAGGAGGCACTTTTATGGTAAAAGTGCCTTAGATTACAACATGAATTGACGCGATACCGACAACACTAGGCGCTCGTCACTGGTATCTAAGTTCATGCTGGTATCTTCTGCGGCGAGGCTGAAATCAAAGCCGCTCCAACTGGTCATATAGGCAATGCGATAGTGATTGAAGGATTTGCCGCCTTCCCATGACCATTTGTCTTTATCGAGTGACGTCGAGCGGTCAACACTGAAGCGAATATCATGGCCCTCGGCAACGCTAATCGTATGGCCGAGCAACATAGTGTAATGTCCGCCGCCCAAGCCAAAGTAGTCCCATGTGTAGGTTAACTTAGCTTCAGAGTGGCCAAGGGAAGTGTCGTAACCTAGCTTGCTATACAGCTCAGGATAGTTGTACTCATCGGAGAAGGAATCGCCGTGGTAAGTGTAATAGGCCAGCCCGACATCGAGACTCAATTGTTTATTCAGCTGATAATACTTACCCGCATAGGCATCGAGCTCTAACCAAGTATCATCGCTACCACCAAAGTCGACGTTCGAGGTAAAGCCGCCCACGTACCAGCCCGAATCAAACCCGTAATCCAAACTGCCTTGCAGTGCTGGGCCGCTGTCAGTTTGGCTGACACCATTAAAAGTGTAATCCGACGTTGCCGTCACAGTAGCCGATAATCCGGCATTCGCCGCAGTCGACATCAATAACAATCCACCAGCGACAAGATAAAAACATTTTGATTTCATTATTAATTTTTCCATTAGTTGGCTAGCTCAATTTTAGTAAAGTCGATTTTGTTCTCTTTTGGCGAGCGCTCAATGGCACGAACAGTTTGCAATTGCGTCAGTATGATGTAACCAAAACAGCTAAAGATAAGGCCCAGTGCGATTGCACCAACCCATTGAATTTGAAGAAAGTCTAATTGAAAGAGTAGTGTCAGACTGCAGAGCAAGACTAAGTTAAAACTGACATATTTAAGCTTGCCTAAGCGCTCAATCGTCAGATTAAGATTGTCGGTATACAGGCGTACCAGTGAGTCGAGTGAATTAATCACAAAGGTCACCCCTACAATCACCATCGCCAGATTATAGAAACCTGAGGTATCTAACCCATTGGCGCTGTAGTAATAAAGCACAGTGAACCAGATAGCGATGGGGATAGACGGAAACACCATCATGGCCAGCAACACTTGGTAGGTTTTCATTCCACCGACAAAGCGCGAGGTAAATTGACCAATCATAATGCTCCACGCAAACCACCAGAACAAATAAAACTCATGGTAGTCGTTGATGGGTAAAACAAAATGTTGAATATTGCCGAAGTAGTCACCCAACATGGCAAAGGTCGTAAAGAACTCGCCCACACTCGAGTCAGCCGATAAAAATGCATTGGCCCACATCATGGCAATTAAACCCAAAAATAACCAAGTGCTCGATAAGCTCAAAATACGCACATAACGTATGCTAGTACTGGAATATACCGCCGCAGCGATGACCATAAATACAATCAAATAGAAGCTACCGATAATGGTTTCACCATCACCTAATTCGGGTAAATACCAAGGTAAATTGCTGAGTAACAAATAGGCGGTAAAAGCACAGGTGCCAATAATCACAATGTTATTGATGAACTTGACCCAAGGAATGTCGAAAAACTTCACCCTAGGTTCAATCACACAAAAATAGAAACAGGTTAAAAAGTAGAAACCCCAAATCAAAAATGCCCAAAAGCCAAACTCAATCGCCAGCGGATTGGTAAAGCCGTACTCGGGACTCGCCGCCACATTGGCATACCCGGCAAACTCGGTCAGCGGAAACATGATCAAGCCGACATCAAGCCCAGAGGTGAACAGAATCGCGATAAAGGTAAACGTACGTACAGGCGTCACCCCGATACAGCGAATATTACCCCAGCGATAAATCACAAACGCAATCGCGGCAAAAGTGAACAGTATTCCTGCGGATAATAACCAGGTCATAGGGTGCACTCCGCCCCAGTCGATACTGGATATAAGTAGGCATGAGGATATGAATCCATAAAATTTAACTCCATGTTTTTATTTAATAATAAAAAACTGAATCATTTTTAAAGGCAGCGCTCTGCCCTCAAGCCTTAAATATCGCTACTTAAAAACACTCCGCGATAGTTAAACCCTGATAGATGTTCAGTCGTGAAAGCGGTCATTTGCACACTCACTGTGGGCTGACCGACCCTTTAGATAAAATGAATCATGAGCCTTTTGAGTAATCACTTAATGAGTTTTGAGTCATCAATTAATGCGTCACTTAACATTGAAGCCACCAGTCCGCCTATAGGACGGACCAAGCAAGCATGTTGTGAACTTATGGCGTTAACTTGTACCGTTAACTTGTAGCTGTGCTTCTTTGTGTGGTTTGCCAAGCGTCGGCAACCACAACGGCGCAATCTGCTGGCGCTAACATCTCAGCCTCTAAGATCATATCCGCGGCGCGCTCAGCCAACATTATGGTCGGCGCATTCAAATTACCGTTCGGGATAGTCGGGAAAATAGAAGAATCCACCACTCGTAAATTCTGCAATCCATGCACGCGGGTTTCGGGATCCACTACGGCCATCGCATCAGTGCCCATCTTGCATGAACAAGAAGGATGATAAGCACTCTCAACCGATTGACGCACAAAGGCATCGATTTGCTCATCGGTTTGCACTTGTGTGCCGGGTTGAATTTCCTCGCCGCGATACTCATCGAATGGCGCTTGATTGATGATCTCACGGGTCAAACGCACGCAGGCTCTAAAGCCTTCAATATCATCGGGATGCTGTAAATAATTGAACTGGATCTTAGGTGGCGCTTTAGGATCTGCCGATACTAAGGTCACGGCACCACGGCTTTTAGGCTTGTTATGGCCCACATGCACCTGAAAACCATGCCCCGCAAAGGCTTCTTTACCATCGTAACGCATAGCCGCAGGTAAAAAGTGGTACTGTAAATCTGGCCACTCGAGACCCGCTTTTGAGCGAATAAAACCACAGGATTCAAAGTGATTCGTGGCCCCTAGGCCTGACTTATCTAAAATCCAACGAGCACCGATTAAGAACTTGCTGAAAGGATCTAACTTGCCATTGAGTGAAATCGGTTTAAGGCATTTGAATTGGAAATAAAACTCTAAATGATCCTGTAAATTCTGACCAACACCGGGCAACTCATGTTGTAACTCGACCCCAGCATCGGCCAATACTTGGGGATCCCCAATGCCTGATAATTGCAGCAAATGCGGCGAACCTATTGAGCCAGCAGCTAAAATCACTTCTTTATTACAACGAATATCTTCAACTTTGCCTTTGTGCTCAATGCGAACGCCAACGGCCGCTTGCCCTTCCAATAACACTTTATGCACTAAAGTGTGGGTCAACACAGTGAGGTTACGTCTGGCCATCGCCGGGCGTAAATAGGCATTAGCGGTAGACCAACGCACGCCTTTTTTGACCGTCATATGCATGGGACCAAAACCTTCTTGCTGCGCCGCATTATAATCGGCGGTCGATAAATACCCCGCCGCGATGCCCGCATCCACAAACGCTTGGTATAAAGGATTTTGCATCTGATTACCGTTATTCACGCCTAACGGCCCAGACTCGCCGCGATACTCATCGCCACCAAAGGCCCAGGTTTCTGCCTTTTTAAAATACGGCAAGCAATGGCTGTAATCCCAGTTGGTCGCCCCTTGTGCCTGCCACTCATCAAAGTCCCTGGCATGACCTCGGACATACACCATGCCGTTGATCGACGATGAACCGCCAAGCACTTTGCCCCGAGGACAATGCATCTTGCGATTATCTAAATATGGCTCAGGCTCAGTTTCAAACTGCCAAGCAAATTTAGGGCTGTTCATCGGAATGGATAACGCCGTCGGCATTTGAATAAAGATGCTCTTATCGCTGCCACCAGTCTCGATTAACAGCACTTCGTTTTTAGGATCCTTTGACAGACGATTAGCGAGCACGCAACCCGCTGAGCCTGCGCCAACTATGATGTAATTATAATATTTTTGCTCTAATGACTGAGTCAAAATGCCTCCTTAAAATGGGCTTTCTAAGGGCTGCAGACCCACGTAAACGGCTTTAACTTGGGTGTAATGCTTGAGTGTCTCGCTGCCGTTTTCACGGCCAATACCCGACAACTTATATCCACCTACCGGCATTTCGGCTGGCGATGCGCCATAGGCATTGATCCAGCAAATACCCGCTTGTAACTGATGAATAACCCGATGGGCACGGCTGATATCTTGGGTGAACACTCCAGCAGCTAAGCCCATGGCGGTATTGTTTGCCCGAGCAATCACTTCGGCTTCATCTTTAAAGGTGAGTACCGACATCACAGGGCCAAAGATTTCCTCTTGGCAGATGCGCATCTCGTCGGTGCAATCGGTGAAAATGGTTGGGGCGACAAAGTAACCATTGGGTGCATTATCTGGCGTTAACGCTGTGCCACCAGTGAGCAAAGTTGCGCCGTCATCGATACCTTGCTGAATGTAATCGAGCACTTTTTGCTGGTGGTCTTTGGAAATCAACGCGCCAAAATTAGTCTCTGGCGCCATAGGATCGCCCACCACAATATTGGCTTGGGTACGGGCGAGCAGCTTCTCAATAAAGCATGGATAAACTGACTCATGGACAAACACTCGCGTCCCATTGGTGCAGACTTCACCTTGGGTGTAGAAGTTACCGAGCATGGCACCTGAAACGGCATTGTCGATATCGGCATCGTCAAATACGATAAGCGGTGATTTACCGCCGAGTTCCATAGTGACGTCTTTTAATGAACTTGCCGCCGCGGCCATGACTTTCTTACCAGTACCGACTTCACCAGTGAAAGACACTTTGGCAATATCCGGGTGTCCCGTTAACCAAGCGCCAACCTTGCCATCGCCCATCACGACGTTAAATACGCCATCGGGCAAACCCGCCTCACTTAAGAGTTGCGCTAATTTCAGTGCGCCAAGCGGCGTTTCTTCCGAAGGTTTAAAAATCATCACATTGCCGCTGGCTAAGGCAGGCGCGGCCTTCCAACAGGCGATTTGCAATGGATAATTCCACGCGCCAATGCCTGCACAAATGCCTAAGGGCTCGCGGCGGGTGTAATAAAAATCCCCACCGACTTGCTGCTGCGCGCCCTCAAGCCCAGGGGCGATATGGGCAAAAAATTCGATAGCATCTGCGCCTGTGACCACATCAACCACTGAGGCTTCTTGCCAAGGTTTACCTGTGTCGCGCACTTCGATTGCAGCAAGTTCATCATTACGAGCACGCAATAACGCAACCGCGTTTAACAGAATACGGCTGCGCTCAGTGGCACCCATGGCAGACCAAATCGCAAAGCCTTTTTTGGCGCTCTCGATGGCTGCTTGCTGAATTTTTTCATCGGCCACTTGCACTCGATACGCCAATTGCCCTGTGGCAGGATTGACGACGTCGAAGGTTTCGCCGCTATCGTTTGCGAGCAACTGACCCGCAATAAAGTTGTACTGTACTTCTACTGACATATATTGACTCCATGCTGCTTTATCACATTGTGGATAAAGGTTTTGCATAATTTTTCGGCCTGAGCAAAATCCTGCTCAGGGGTTTCACTTAAGGCGCTACGTAACCAAAATCCATCGATCATCGCCGCCGTTTGCTCAGCAGCCATCAGGGCAAACTCTTTGGGCAACACTTGCCGAAAGGAAAAATGTAAGTTGCTGTATAGACGGCGACTATTGATATTCTGCAAACGGGCTAACTGGGGATCGTGGACGGCCTGTGCCCAAAAACTCAGCCAAGTGTGAGTGACATTTCTTGAGCGCTGTAACTCGGTAAAATTCGCTTCAACTATCATCATTAAGCGCTCTGTTGGCGCCAACACTTGTCCTTGGATGCGATTGAGCAACGCCTGCTTTAACTGTTCGAGCAAGTGGCGTAGCGTCGCTTGTATCAAGCCCTGCTTACCACTGAAATAATGACTGATGATCCCCGACGACATTCCCGCCAACTGACTGATGCTGTTGATGGTCGTGTGCTGCAATCCATGCAAGGCAACCGATGCTAATGTGGCATCGATAAGCTGCTGTCTGCGTATTAATTTCATTGCGGCTTTAGGCATAAATACTCTAAGAATGACCACTCACTCAAAACTCTAAATGACGTTAATTGAACGTTCAATTAACAATCATAATAATGATTAGTGATGTAACTATCAATCTTAAATGCCACAGTGACCAAGATCACAAGTTAGTTATATAAAAAAGAATCAATGTGTAAAAACAAGATAAATGTATAGATTTCTTTGACTTACGGCCCTACCACAACCACAGCAGTACGCACAAATTAATATTAGACATCAAACTAATTAACTGAAGATAGTGCTACGAATGAGAGTATTAATGAGGTTTGACCTCTGTTAGATTTAACAATTGAGCCGTGAAATGTTGGATTAAAAGACGGGGCAAAAATGCGATAAAAAGATCAGTAAAAGATATTCAAAAATGATGTATCACCACGGGCGCAAACAATCCAGAAAAACCATACCGTACGCCGACACTGATACCCGTCATAAAAGTCCGAAGTTTAGTTACCGGGTTCCAACTTTAGTGGGAAATTGGCCCCAGATAAGCGCTGAACTCGATCAAGCTCACACTTTCACTACCTCCAAATTGGTAGCTTGAACATCAGAAACGAAAACAAATTTATCTTTGTAAATTAATAGGTGGATTTTATGGCTGCTAAATTTTTTATTCCTTCTGTCAACGTATTAGGCCAAGGCGCAGTGGATGACGCTATCGGTGACATCAAAACCTTAGGCTTTAAGCACGCACTCATAGTGACAGACAAACCCTTAGTCAACATTGGCTTAGTCGGTGAAGTGGCCGAAAAACTCGGTCAAAATGGCATTACCTCCACCATTTATGATGGCGTACAACCTAACCCAACCGTGACCAACGTCGAAGCCGGTTTAGCCCTGTTAAAAGCCAACAAGTGTGACTTTGTTATTTCACTCGGTGGCGGCTCACCCCATGATTGCGCCAAAGGTATCGCCCTTGTTGCCACCAATGGCGGCAGCATTAAAGATTACGAAGGGTTAGATCAATCCGCAAAACCACAATTGCCGTTAGTGGCTATTAATACGACGGCAGGTACTGCCAGTGAAATGACGCGCTTCTGTATCATTACCGACGAAGCCCGCCACATTAAAATGGCGATTGTCGATAAGCACACCACGCCTTTGCTGTCGGTCAATGACCCTGAGCTCATGCTGAAAAAGCCTGCGAGCCTCACGGCCGCAACCGGTATGGATGCACTGACTCACGCGGTTGAAGCCTATGTGTCTATTGCTGCCAACCCGATCACCGACGCCTGTGCGATCAAGGCCATGGAATTGATTCAGGCTAACTTAGTCAACGCGGTTGAAAACGGTCAAGACATCAACGCCCGTGAACAAATGGCCTACGCTCAGTTCTTAGCGGGTATGGCGTTTAACAATGCCAGCTTAGGTTATGTGCATGCGATGGCGCACCAGTTAGGCGGTTTCTACGATCTGCCCCACGGTGTGTGTAACGCCCTGCTGCTGCCCCATGTACAGGAATACAATGCCCAGGTCGTCCCTGTTCGCTTAAAAGACATTGCTAAGGCTATGGGTGTGGATGTGTCTGCGATGACAGATGAGCAAGGTGCCAGTGCGGCGATAGCGGCAATCAAAAAACTGTCTGTGGCAGTTAAGATCCCAGAAAACCTGACCTTATTAGGCGTGAAAGCGGAAGATATTCCAACACTTGCGGATAACGCGTTAAAAGATGCCTGTGGATTCACCAATCCAAAACAAGCGACCCATGCGGAAATCTGTCAGATCTTCACTAATGCGCTGTAGTTGCGCGCTGTAATCGCCATACTTTATCAATCGCAAGTTATCGCACAGCAATCGTGCGCTAACTTGCAGGATAACGACTGATTGTCCTGCTAGTGCATAAACACGACTTCATCCTCCAATGAATGCGTTTTAGGCTCCAATAGTGCACAGAATATCACTGCACTATTGGGGCCTTTTTTCTACCGGTATCGACAAGGTTGCTATCTTAGAAATTGAGTAACAAAAACCAACATAAAACTCAGTGTCTATGCACCTTTGCACTGACAAAACACTCACAAATTCGCATATTCAAGAAGAAAAGATCTGAACCTCAAATATTCATAGCAAAATGATATAAAAAACGTGATCTCTGTGGGTTACAGACTGTTACAGATCCGATAAGATTGCCCCAGTTCGCTTTTTCCCTGCAAAAGATGAAGCCAGCTGAGAGGCCCGTTCTAACGAATGGGCCTCTGTCCATTCTGCCTTCTGCGTTTTCGCTGCGACCACTGCAACCACTTTTACTCCACTTAATCGTATTACGCCCATCAAAGCTTAATTAACCTATTTACTCCGCTGTTTGCTCTTTTTATCACTTACACTCAATAAGACTTACTGACGACCAAGTTGTTGCTTTATTAATCAGTAATTCAGCAAAAGCGAAACTTCACCCAAAACTGAGATCTAGCACAAAGTTATTGGCGTAAAACTCATGCTAAATAGAGACATGACAGATTAAGTAAATGGTTAATTTTCATGCAGTAACTATCCTTCTCCGTCAAAAAACATCAAGGCTAAATAGACTTAATTAATGATTGACCGAATTCAAAAACGATGCCTATGATGGCAACAATATCCTCGAACAGGTAGGTACGCTATGACTGCAATCACCCATGTATATAACTACACAGTTAGATGTCCACATTACAAAGATCCTGAACATCCCGTTACTTGGTTAAATCACATTGAAATGAACCAGTCCTGTGAGATCGCGTTAAATCGCATCACTAAATGGCACGAGCTTTCTGGGGAAAAAACCTTCGAAACAAATAAGTTTGTGGTTCGTAAAGCCGAAAATGAAGATGCCTACTTCTCGATGCAGAGTGACAGACTCAAAAATGACGGCCATGCCTTAGTCACCTTTAAAATCTTTTTAGACGATTGCTGTGACGATGCGGCCCCAGAAGAAATCATGCAGCACCTGATTGAAGACTATCAACAACGCTTAGCCAAACTCGAATAATCTTTGCAGTATTATTTAGCGACCGTAGACGCCAGTGCGCAAAACGCCACTGGCGTTTTTATTTGTCGAATTTGATAACTCAATCCACTACGTCATTTAATACTCTTTGTTTCGCTCACTCGGTTGACACTCACCCTGAAGCATTGCAACGGCGACTCGGCAGATAATGTCGCCATAGCGTGATTCAGCTCAAGATCTGTTATATTGTCCCGAATGTTATTTGGCACTGTAAAATTGGCAGGCCCAGTAAATTGAGTTACGAACTTAAATTGAGGATTAGCATCACAATGAATAAAGCGACGCTCATTATTATTCCTTTATTACTCGCGACATCCGCCTGTGCGGATTTAAAGGACGCAGGCCGTGCCATAGGCACAACCACTAAAGATGTCACCAAAGAGATAGGCCACGCGACTCGAGACACCACCAAAGCCATAGGTCATGCCTCGCGGGATGCGGTTAAATCGGTCAAAGAAGATTTAACCAAAGATTAATCACAGTGACGCCTAGGCGTCACTGTCTGTTTTAAGCGTCTGACCTATTCAAACATAATGTATTTTTAGCTCCGCGCCCGCTAAGCCGCATTCGCCCGAATACCATGGGGCACAGGCAATCCTTGGGCATTCACATGCACAAACACCATCTTATCTATACTCACCACTGGCGCCTGCGTCATCTTATTGCGTACTTGGCAGCTGACAGTAATCGAACTGTGGCCGAGGCTCACCAGCTCCAGACCAAACTCGATCACATCACCTTGATGCGCTGGCGTCATAAAGTTGATTTCAGAAATCAGCTTAGTCACATGGCTGGTGCTCTTCATCTGGCAGGCAGCAAAAATAGCGGCCTCCTCGTCTATCCAACTGAGCAACTGACCGCCAAACAGCGTATTTGCTGGATTTAAATGTTCAGGTTTAACTAAACGGCGACTGTAATATTTCATGGCGGTGACCTCAATGTGAATGCCAACAATCAGCTTTAATACGCTATAACTTCCCACTGTATTCAGAGCATTTTTCAGGCCACAATTGATAGCCATTAAATAACAATGAGATAGCAATAAGCTGCTGTAAAATAATCCGATTACTGCACCAAGTCGCATCAGAGTTGCACCATATTAATCAGCGCAATAGTGAACCAATAAGCAAAAAAATAGCGACTCATAGAGTCGCCAAGCTAAGGCAAGCAAAAACTTACTGGGTAGGAAGTTAAGTCACAAAATTTGACTTAAAAACCCGCACAGCACATGTAGGCGAACTGCACGGGGGACAACAGCTGCAGAGCAGCTAAACACAGGCTTACGGGTAACACTCTTTCATACTCGACTCGAGATTTAAGCTGCAAGGGAGGTAACTCATCACAGTCCACCCTTGCCCTCTATTTCGAGTTTTTAACCACGCCTTACCACATACATCAACGTAAGGCGTGCTGAGGAGTGATCCACAATCACAATGGATCATCCTAAGCGCTGCTTACTGCTTAAAACTGCTCTTCTTCGGTGGAACCTGTCAGTGCGGTCACTGATGAATGGCCACCTTGAATAACCGTAGTCACTTGGTCGAAATAACCTGTGCCCACTTCCTGTTGATGCGCGACGAAGGTGTAACCTTTCTTCGCTGCAGCAAACTCAACTTCTTGAACTTTCTCAACATAATGCTTCATACCTTCGCCACGAGCATAGTCGTAAGCGAGGTCGAACATGTTGTACCACATGTTGTGGATGCCGGCTAAAGTGATGAACTGGTACTTGTAGCCCATGTCTGACAAGGCTTGTTGGAAGCGCGCGATAGTGGCGTCGTCCAGATTTTTCTTCCAGTTGAACGAAGGCGAACAGTTATACGCCAACAGTTGATCTGGGTATTGAGCATGAATCGCTTCAGCAAAAACACGCGCTTCTTCAAGATCCGGTTTAGCGGTTTCACACCAAATCAAATCCGCATACGGGGCGTAAGCTAGACCGCGAGAAATCGCTTGGTCAAGACCCGCTTTAACACGGTAAAAACCTTCATTGGTGCGCTCGCCAGTCACGAAATCACGGTCGTATGGGTCGCAATCTGAAGTTAACAAATCGGCCGCGTTAGCATCGGTACGGGCGATAACCAGTGTATCGACACCGCTCACGTCCGCCGCTAAACGTGCAGCAACCAGCTTTTGTACCGCTTCTTGGGTTGGCACTAATACTTTGCCGCCCATGTGACCACATTTCTTCACTGAAGCTAACTGATCTTCAAAGTGAACACCGGCAGCGCCCGCGTCGATCATCGACTTCATCAGTTCGAAGGCATTTAATACGCCGCCAAAACCCGCTTCTGCGTCAGCAATGATTGGCAGGAAGTAATCAACAAATTTTTCATCTTCTGGATTAACGCCATTGCCCCATTGAATTTGGTCAGCACGACGGAAAGAGTTATTGATACGGGATACCACAGCTGGCACTGAGTTCGCTGGGTATAAAGATTGATCTGGGTACATAGTGCCGGCTAAGTTAGCATCGGCAGCCACTTGCCAACCAGAAAGGTAAATCGCTTCGATACCCGCTTTCGCCTGTTGTACCGCTTGACCGCCCGTTAACGCACCGAGCGAATTCACATAGCCTTTTTTAGCGCCGCCGTTAACCAGTTCCCATAACTTAGCCGCACCACGCTTAGCGATAGTATTCTCAGGCACGATTGAACCGCGAAGTGCAACCACTTCTTCCGCGGTGTAAGGACGACGCACGTTTTTCCAACGTGGGTTTTCTGCCCAATCTCTCTTGATTGCATCAATCTGCTCTTGACGTGAAGTCTGAGTCGTTGCCTTAGTCATAATGTCGCTCCTTTCTCTTTGATGTTGTAGCTATCATGAAACTGCCCCCCAGTTTCACTCTGCTAAATTGTTTGGTTGGCGGTAGCCCCGCCACAGCTAAATCTGATTGATATAAAACGGTTTAAGCAAATGGGTTCATCCTAGGCAGTCAGCATTTCGTAACCGGGTAAGGTTAAGAAATCGACCAGCTCGTCGGAGGTGGTAATGTCTTCGAGCAACACCGCCGCTTGGGTGAATTTTCCATGGGTGAATCTGTCGCTACCCACTTCTTTTTTCACGTTCGACAGCTCTTCAACCAACATGTCTTTAAAGAGTTGCTTGGTCACGAGTTTGCCGTTTGATAGCGACTTACCGTGTTGGATCCATTGCCAAATTGAGGCTCTAGAAATCTCAGCCGTCGCCGCATCTTCCATCAAGCCGTAAATAGGTACGCAACCGTTGCCGCTGATCCAAGCCTCTAAATACTGCAGTGCGATACGAATGTTCAGACGCATTCCTTGTTCGGTGCGCTCACCATCGCAGGTTTTAAGCAGTTCGCTAGCCAGGATTGGCGCGTCTACATCACGGGTGATATGTAATTGATTACAGTGATCTTGGCCTATGTATTCGTTGAAAATACCCATAGCGGTATCGGCAAGACCAGGGTGTGCCACCCAAGTGCCATCGTGGCCGTTACGCGCCTCTAGTTCTTTATCTCGACGAACTCGCTGCAATACGGCTTCGTTCTGAACCGGATCTTTGGCTGGAATAAAGGCCGCCATGCCGCCCATCGCTAACGCACCGCGTTTGTGGCAGGTCTTAATCAAGAGTCTTGAATAAGCGCTTAAGAAAGGCGTATCCATAGTGACGGCTTGGCGATCCGGTAAGACTCTGTCGCTATGACGCTTTAATGTTTTGATATAGCTGAAGATGTAATCCCAGCGACCACAGTTCAGTGCGACGATATTGGAACGCAGCTCGTAGAGGATTTCGTCCATTTCGAACACGGCCGGTAACGTCTCGATCAGGCAAGTACATTTAATCGTGCCCGCTTGCAGGCAAAACCTTTCCTCAACAAAAGCAAATACTTTTGCCCACCAGCGCGCTTCAACATGACTTTCTAACTTAGGAATATAAAAATATGGACCACTGCCCTTGGCCAAAAGTTGGCGATAGTTGTGGTAGAAATACAGTGCGAAATCAAACAGTGAGCCTGGAATCGCTTTGCCGTTAAACTGCACGTGTTTTTCTTTAAGGTGCAGACCACGAACGCGGCAAATAAGCACTGCCGGATTTGGTCCTAATTTGTAGTGCTTCCCCGTGTCCGGTGCTGTGTACTCAATATCACCACGCACGGCATCACGTAGATTGATTTGACCTTCGACGACTTTTTCCCAGCTTGGTGCTAAAGAATCTTCGAAATCGGCCATAAACACTTTGGCATTGGCGTTGAGTGCGTTAATCACCATCTTACGTTCAACGGGACCTGTGATTTCTACGCGGCGGTCAAGTAAGTCATCGGGAATACCGCGAATTTGCCATGCACCATCACGAATAGCGCGGGTTTCAGGCAGAAAGTCGGGTAATGATCCTTTATCGATACGCGCTTGCTTATCTTTACGTTTAGCGAGTAAGGCGGGTACTTCGTCGGCAAACTCACGACAAAGGGATTCGAGTAAGGCGACAGCCCCTTCGGTAAAGATGACTTCTTGGCCTGGAATGTCACGACCCACAATATTAAGCGTGGCGTTTGCTGTAGCTTTACCCAGTGTCGAATTCAATTGCTGTTCACTCAAAGTGTGTTCCGTCATCTTGATGCCCTCCCAAGAGGCTCCACTATCACAGGCTTAACGCTGACATATAAAGCAGTAGCATCCCCAATCACCGCTGCTTATAAACTCACCAAAAAACCATCAAATGTTTGTTTCGAACTAAAACTTACCGACAAACGTTTGTATTTGCAACAGTCCAAGATTGACAAAAACGGGCATTAACCTAAGTAAAAAGCATGCTAAAATTGGTCTGACCAAGCAACAAAAGACAACCTAAAACAATGATATTAAAGAGATTAAACATTTTAATTACATTAGGTGGCTTGAGTTAAATGAAACTTGTCAGACAACTTTACCAACTCCCATGCAAAGTAATTATTTACGTAATTAAATTACCAGCAGTAAATATATAAATACAGCATTTTTACCCTATTAGACCTAAGTAGAAAATACCCAATGTTTTGAACTAACCTAGAGGGAAGCAAGCTAAATCCATATAAATCATAATGATAACGACTGCCACCATCACCATAAATTTAAACGACCGTTTTATTTTGACGTTTACGTAAACGCAACAACGACCGAGTGTAATACCTGCTAAGCACTAGGTTGCGTTTCCCGATCAACAAGGTGGGATGTGATGGTTAACTCAAAAAATAAATCACTTTTTTATAAAAAAAATGAAACAAATTTGAAATTACAACGGGATGGAGCGTAAACCCGCCCTTTTATGACGTTTCTCTCTTGCTAGAACCCATTACTGGTTTGCTCAAAAAGATGCTTTGTGCAGCATTAATTGGCATCACTGCACATTTCGACAATAAATGCTGAAACATTTGTTGCCAACTTAAATGCAAATCATTACTATTCGCGACCTATTTATTTGGGGGAACCATTAATGAAACCATTTCGTTTGTCGCTAACTGCACTCGCCTGCCTTTCTGTTTTATCACAAACCGCACACGCCGAAGTCAACTCGACATCAGCAAATGCTGAAGCCAACGTTGAGCGCATCACGGTTTATGGCAGACAGAACTCAGTAGTGAAGAATTCAGGGCTGGCGACTAAATCCGACATGTCTCTTATGGAAACCCCAGCAGCTGTAGTGATTGTTGACCAAGAGCTGATCGAAACCCAAGGTACAGATAATCTGCAGGACTTGATCCGTAACATCAGTGGCGTGACTCAAGCGGGAAATAACTATGGCATTGGTGACAACATAGTCATCCGTGGTTTAGGCGCAAATTACACCTATGATGGGATGTATGGCGGTGCAGGCCTAGGAAATACCTTCAACCCCACGCGCTCTTTAACCAACGTTGAATCCGTTGAAGTATTAAAAGGCCCAGCGACCGGACTCTATGGCATGGGAAGTGCTGGTGGCGTGATTAATCTGATTGAAAAGAAACCACAGTTTGAGTCAAAGCATAAGTTCAGCGCCGAAATGGGCCAATGGGACACCTACTCTCTTGCTCTGGATAGCACGGGCGGCCTGAGTGATGATGTCGCCTACCGTTTAGTGGCTAAATCTGGCCGCAGTGATGGGTATCGTGATATAGGTACAGACAGAGACGAAATCTATGGCGCCTTAAAATGGGTATTAAGTGATAGCCAAGATGTAATGCTTTCAGGAGCTTACATCAAAGATGCTATTGCCGTTGATTCAATTGGTCATCCGATTCGAATTTACAATGCAGAATCTGTCGGCGGCAAGGGCGCGGGTGAGGTTACGTGGCAAGATCTGGTCAATGATCCCAACGGTAATGGTCTACAACTCACCGATGCACAACGTCAGCAGTTAGCGGCCTCGTTGTCGGGCGCTGACGGCTTAACCCCCTATTCGTTTGGTGATGCAGGGTTGATTTCGCCGATGGCGAAGGACAATGAGGGTGAAGAATTAAGATTTAAACTGACCCATAATATTTACTTCAACGATAATCTGTTTCTTAATCAGCAGTTGCAGTATCGCGACTACACGTCAGGTTTTGCACGCCAAACTGGTGCCTATAACTACGTCTACTGGAAACAAGGCAAAAACCCGATCAACACAGATCCCCGCGCGCCATTAGTTGAAAATGGCGTACTTTATCCTTTTGCCGCAAGACGTCAGGAATACCGTAAAGTCGATGCCGACGAAACGTCTTGGCAGTACTTTGCCGATCTACGTTATGACTTCCAAATTGGCAATATAGACAATGAATTATTGGTCAATGCCAACTATGAAGACCGTAATATTCGTTTCCAGCAATATTCTATCTTCGATGCCGATCAAATCTATAAAAACAAGGATGGAAAAATCACTTATCAAGGTTCCCTGCCTTATATTTACGACATCCGTAATCCTAACTGGGGTACAGGCAAGTTTGAGGACTATGACCCACTCAAGACTGCGAACTATGACAAAAAAGTCAGCGCTTGGGGTTTGGGTGTACAACACGTGGGATATTTAGGACATGGCTTCACCACACGTGTAGGCGTTGCCTTTAACGAGATAAAACAAAGTTATGAACACTTAGGTGTCGATGAACGCTATAGTGCAAGTCAAGCTGCTGCGACGCAGGAAGAGGACACTACGGATAACGGCATCACCTATAATCTAGGTTTAACTTATATGCCAACGGACGATTTATCTTTCTTTGTGAACCACTCAAAGGGGCGCACGGCTTACAGTATATTAGGCTCTGTGACCGGCAAAAATACTGACCGTGAAGATTCAGAATCGGTAAGCAATGATCTGGGTATGCGCTTTAAAGCCTTTGATGATCAAATGCTCGCATCATTGGTGCTCTTTAAAAGCTCACGAACCAATGTGCCTTATACGAATGAAGAATATAAAGTAGGCGTATCAGGACCAGAAGTACCCGTGTATTTTTATGATGGTAGCGAAGATACTCAGGGAGTTGAACTCGATCTCAATGCCCATCTTAATGATCAATGGCGCGTTAACCTCAACGGCATGTACCAAGATGCAAGGGATAAACAAAATCCAAATACTTTAACCTATAATAGCCGACAAAAAGGCGTACCTTATGTCACTGCCAGTGCTTGGGTGACCTATGGCGCCGATTGGTTTAGCTTATCAAGCCCAATCGAATTAAGCCTTGGTGCTAAATTTGTCGATGATCGTAGTACACACTCTGGCTCATTTGGTATTCCAGACGGTTATGTGCCTAGCTATACCGTTGTCGACTCGGCGGTGAGCTACAACGCGGATTCTTGGAAAATCCAGCTGAACATCAATAACCTTTTCAATAAAGACTATTACAGTAAAGCCATGTTCCTCGGTGGTATGCCGGGTGAAGAACGCAACGTCAAACTGCAATACAGCTATAGCTTTTAACACTTAAACATCAGCGTTAAATTTGATGTTTTAAACCAATAAAAAAGAGAGCATTTATGCTCTCTTTTTATATCCAAATCAGAGTGACAACATTAACTCACATTCTCCCTATCGCCACGCATGAGGGATTCCAACTCTGCCTTACCCTTATTCGATAAATTGATTAACGTCGCTAAATCATTTTGATGAGCCGCACTCGCAATCACGAGTTTCTTATCATGCTCAGCAAAGATTTTTACCCGCTCGTTGGCTTGTACCTGCGATAAACCTAGACCTTGGAGAATCTTCTCACTGGCCGATAGCGCCGAACCAAAGGTCTCACGAAACACATCCGTCACCCCAAGGCTCATCAAACGATAAGCATGGTTACGGTCCCTCGCCCGCGCGACAATGTTGATATGGGGAAAATGCGTTTTCACTTGCTGAGCAATTTCAATGGAATCCTCAACACTGTCCACGGCCAACAATAGTAATCTAGACCGAGCAATCCCCGCCGACATCAACATGTCTAAGCGTCTGGCATCACCAAAATAGACCTCACCGCCATATTTGCGAATCACATCCACATGACTCGCATCCTTATCCAAGGCGACAAAAGGGATACCTGATGAGGCCAAAATACGCCCGGTGATCTGGCCTACTCGGCCAAAACCAGCAATCACCACTTCAGATTCGGTGACATTAATCGTATCTGGCAAGCGAGTATCCACCACTTTGGCTTTAGTTGCGCGAAACAGGGTAAACAATATCGGCGTCACCGCCATAGACAAACCAATAGCAAGCACAAGGACTTGCGCAATTTTATCGCCGACAATGCCAGATAACTGTGCCTGAGATAACAGCACAAAGGCAAATTCACCGCCTTCTGCAAGGATCAACCCTAGTGCAATACTCGGTCGCCATTTGTGGTGCCGAATGCGGCCCAGCACCATCAGCACAAAGGTTTTAATCAGCAACATTGCCATTAAAATACCTAAGATAAGTAACGGATCTGATAGTAATAACTTCAAATCCATACTCATACCGACCGCCATGAAAAACAGCCCAAGCAATAAGCCTTTAAAAGGTTCGATGTCGGTTTCAAGTTGATGTCGATAACTTGAGTTTGCGAGCATAATACCCGCCAAAAATGCCCCCATGCCCGCAGAGAGTCCAAGCCATTCCATTAACTCGGCGCTGCCCATCACCAGCAATAACGCAAAGGCGGTGAGCACTTCACGTACCCCGCTACTTGCGACTAACTTAAGGAGTTTTGGCAGTAAGTATTTGCCCACTAACACAAACCCTATCAGGGCAAGACACGTCCAGTACCAAGGCACCGCATGATGCTCAATCTGCGCCGAATTAGGCGCCAAATATGCCGTCAGTAGCAACATAGGGATAACCGCAAGATCTTGCATTAACAAGACCCCAAAAGCATCACGTCCAAGTGGGGTTGTGAGCAACCTATGCTCACTCATTAACTGCACGGCAAAGGCTGTCGATGATAAAGATAGCGCGGCGCCAACCACTAAAGCCGCCTCAATAGACAAGCCAAAGCCCCAAGCCAAACCTCCAATCGCAGCCCATGACAACAACAGCTGACCACTGCCTAAACCAAAGATAGCACTGCGAAGTTCCCATAATTTACTTGGATTCAATTCGAGTCCAAGTACAAACAGCATAAGTACCACACCTAACTCGGCAAAATGCAACACAGCAGCAGGATCAGAAACTAAGGCCATGCCACCAGGGCCTAAAATGATGCCTGCAGCTAGATAGGAAAGGATCGGGCCAGCGCCAAAACGTTTACCTAAAGGAACAAAAATAACCGCCGCCAATAAAAATAGCAGCACCGACGTGAGTAAACTCGACTGTTCCATGAAGGCTCCAACGGAAAAAGGAATGCGCAGTGTTCCATATATATTTGCCCCGCCGCAGCTCGGCAAATTAACAGCTATGATATCCCATTTACTTATTAACAAGGTCAAGGCAATTCATTAAAAATGAGAAATTTTTGATGTGAAATCACTTAAGCACTGTGAAAGTAAACTGCAGCATCAGTGCTGAGTAAACGAAGCTTAGGTACTTAGAAATACCTTAGACTGTTGCTGCATGTTAGTGAGTGGCTGCAAAATATAAAACGAGCAATAAACTAAGGAAGGATAAAACCACTAAGGGCTTGTCAACTCTGGATGAGACTACATGGCTCACAGGACTGGCATTACACTGAGGGCGATGCGATATGACGCCGTAAATCTGTTGCCTGCTTGTCACATTTTAATATGTCAGAATAGCGTACTACTGTGTTGCGACCATTGGCCTTAGCGGCATAGAGTGCCATGTCAGCTCGGTGGAATAATGGATCCAAACTCAGATCATCAGCCATTAAACCACTCACACCAAAACTCGCCGTAATGACGAACTTATGCCCTGAATGTTGGGTATCAATGGCCTCAATACGGGCTCGACATTGCTCTGCCACTTCCATACCTTTCTCTTCATCGGCATAGGGTAATAAAAGCGCAAATTCCTCACCGCCGATACGAGCAAAAACATCACCATTTCGGATATGAGATTTAAGGGAATCAACCACCTTTTTAAGCGCCCAATCGCCAGTACCATGGCCAAAAGAATCGTTGATGCGCTTAAAGAAATCTAAATCGAATAAAATGACACAAAAATCCCCGCCGCGGGCCGTGGCTTGCACAAAAAGGTTTTCTCCTAACTCTTGCCCTGCCCCGCGATTCAAAATACCTGTCAATGCATCCATTCTCGCCATACGCATAAACTTGCGCTTCTGCATCTGGCCTACCGCTAACAAAATGCCGAGGAAGAACAGTCCACCCACTAAAATAGTGATAAACATCAGCATATTGGTGTATTCGCGCTCTTTTACCGTTTGCTGGGCGATATAAAGCTCTCGCTCTTTATTGAGTAGATTGATCTCACGCGCCTGTTCATCGGCATTAAATTTAGCGGCCTGATACGCTAACGTTTTCATTTTCGCTTCATCAAACATCAGCTGATTGTAATACTGCTCTTTTTTCGAATACTCATAGGCTTGTTCAAACTGTTTATTCTCAGCATTTAAGCCAGCTAACACTTTAAAGACATTATGCTTTAACTCGGTATAACTAGGTTCATTAGGTAATGACGTAACGAACTTGGCATGCTCGACCGCATTTGCAAATTGCTCCAGTGAAAAATATGCTTCGGCTAACAAAGAATGGACACTATTAATTTCTAATTGAAAGTTAAAAGACTCGTACCCCTTTAACGCTTTCAAAAGTAAAGCAACTGCAGAGGTGTATTCTTGCAACCTTAACTTAGACTCCCCCATTCCTTTCAATGCAATAAACGAAATCAATGGGAAACCATTCGACTCACAAAAATCGTGTGTGTTCTGGAATTCATCAAATGCCTTGTCATATATTTCAAGCTCTAATTGATAAACTGATAAATACAACTTTGCAGTACAAACATCTTTTACATTATCAGCTGCAGCAAGTGATAGTGCCTTAGCCGCGTAGGTCCCCACCTCTTCTTTTATGCCCATTGCAGAGTACAAACTGGCTAAACGTAGATATGCAGCACGTTTGATATCTATATTATCAATTCGATCTATTAACCCTAGGCTTTTGCTCATTACAACAAAAGCATCTTTAAAGTTCCTAAGGGCGATGTACGCCGTTGCCTCATAGCTATAGGCAGAAAATAAATAATCGCTATTTTGAACTAAATTTTCGGATTGAATTAAATTATCTAGGGCTTCTTGATATTGACCTGAATAAATAAATGAAGTCCCTTTAAATACTAATAAGCGCCCTTGTTGAAAACGCGTCATATGCTCGAAATCAGCTTCAAGTTCATGGAGCTTAGTAATGGCAATGGATAGATCGGTATGTTGCAGTTGTTCTAGCTCTGCTAACGCCTCATCAAAATTGATAGTTGCAGCCATTAAGGGCATACAAAATATACCCGAACATAACCACAAAAAAGCGCGCAGGAGTTTCAATTACTCACCGTTACCATGGGAAATAACTAAGTAGGACTGATAGTCACCATCGCCACTCAAGCTTTTCAGTTTTTCCATATCTCCCGACATGACGGCTACAATTTCTTCATCATTTAACCCATGGGCACGCATAACGGCCTCAGGATCCTGTTGATACGCTTCCATCAGCTGTGCATCTTGACCCAACTGAGTAAAAAAATCCGATAATGCAGACATACTTTTCCTTATTTATATAATGACTCCCGAACTCAGCTCAGAAGTACGACTCTCGCAATTAGCCTAAGTCTTCAGGTCTAATGCCTAATTTAGTTAAAATAGCATAGTTGTATTCGAGTTTTTTTGCTGGTGGGATCAGTAAAGTACTGATCGGAGACAAGTTTGCCTCAGGCAGCTTACTCAATGGCAAATACTCAATTCTAGGGGCTTGAACTGGCAGATTAGCAGCTTCGTAGATCACCACTTGATGATCTCGCGGATACCATTGATGCAGTTGTTCAACCAAAATCTGCAGCCTGTCACTCGTAGTATGGAACTGAGTTAAGGTATGTTCACCAGCAATCGCAATTTGCCATAACAATAAATGGGTTGTCGGATCGGGCACATGATTAAAAAACATAAACTGGCTAGCTTCAAAGCTTTGATGCCCAGAGCTGCCGGGGTCAATGCCCAGATCAGCCCATAAACACGCCTCGGCCGAAATCCCCGGCTCCATCTTCGCTGAAAACCCTTCTGCCCTAGCCCGCGTAATCGCCATATGGGAAACACAGGCAAAAATTCCTGGATGACCATAAAGCGTACAAACGGTTTTCTTGCCAGCCCTCACAGCCTCCAATATAGCATTAACCATTTGTTCATAGGTTTCTCGGCGATTTTTCACTTCGCCATCTTGAGCATAAAACGACTGTAAATTGATGACATTGGGATTAATGTTCTGGATCCAACACTGGGAAAAACCATCGGGCAGGAGTGAAAACACCACATCGGCATGTTCAATATAACTGCGACTCATCACACAAATTTGTCCAGCCAGCTGCAAGCCCGTGCCTACACAAACTAATGACCCCAAAGCATCTATCCCAAAATTTTATTTCAAACACTGCGAGCTTAAAGCTAAAAATCACAGTGCAAGAACATAATAAAAACATATCTGCAACTTTAATCTGATTTAAGCAAGATTACTATGTTTATCGCCACACAAACTGTTTATTGACTTACTGACTAATTGCTTGGCTTTAAAGAAAAAATCTGGCCCTCATTTCCTTTTATACAATCCTGTCAGCACGCTTAAGAGGCTAAAAACACCTCCACAGTTGCCACATGACTTCCAGTAATAAATATCCTTAAAGATTGAGAACTAAAGCCAACATCGCGGGTCGAAAAGTCACACAATTCGATCTATGACGGCAGCAAAGCCCGATTGCCCTTGTCATGAGGGGGAATGCTTGGGTATTATGGCCGCCAGATTTTCAGAAGTAGCGCATACAATGATCAATAAAAAGCAAAGTCTTACCCTGCTGAGCGCTGTGGCGCTCTCTGTTTCGCTCAGTGCTTGTAGTGTGTTCGATTGGTTGATTTATAAGCCCGACATTCCACAGGGTAACTACATGGAACCGCAACAAGTCGAAAAGTTGCGCATTGACATGACCAAAGAACAAGCCGAATACATTCTCGGCCGTCCAGTATTACGCGATAGTTTCGCCGACGATACTTGGTACTATGTGTATCACTACAAGAGTGGACGCGATGCCAGCATTACGCATAAAGAACTCATTTTGCACTTTACGGGTGATAAACTGACCGCAGTAAATGGCGATTATGAGCTAAGCAAAGAATTTGATACGCCACTTGAGCAAAGTAGTTTACCTACGGGGAATAAAACTGAGCTAGTGCCACAAATTCCTGCACAGCGTCCCGATGCCAAGCCCTTAGTAAAAGAAAACCAAGCTGAAGCGCAGGTTCAAAAACCAATTAAGTAATATCCTAAACTTTGCTTATGCTCTTCTCAGTCAAATGAAATACAAAAAGCGCCTTAGGGCGCTTTTTTATTGAGCAATGATGGCAAACTGATATCAGTCTTAATACCAGTCGTATTAAGCTCGTCCACCCGTCACTTTATTCGCTCGGCCTTCATCTTTAGCTTTATCCGCACGGCGGCGACGCACATCCTTAGGATCAGCAATCAAAGGACGATAAATCTCAACCCTTTGGCCAGGTAAAATCACTTGGTCATGTTTGACCACATTACTAAACACACCGAGCTTAACCGTCTCTAAATCGATTTCAGGGAAAAAGCTCACTATGTTACTTAAACGCACCACCTCTATCGCTGACGTGCCAGGATTCACATTCACCGAAATCACTTTTTGCTGTGTAGGTAAGGCGTAAACCACATCAACTACAAACTTATCTGTCTCATTTGTCACTGTAAATCACCTTAGCGCGACTCGTAAACGCCGTCACCATTGATACCATAAGATCATTAAACACTTTACCAAAGGCCATATCGGCTAACGAGCTTGAAAACTCAAAACTCAGCTCGAATTCTACCTTGCAGGCCTCTTCAGTCAGCTCAGTAAAACGCCACTGCCCCAATAAATGCTTAAAGGGTCCATTTTCCAATGTTAAATCAATACTCTTACCAGGAACCACTTGGTTGCGAGTCGTAAAGGTCTTACGGATCCCCGCTTTACTCACATCCACAGATGCCAGCATAGTTTTGCCGTCAAATTCTAAGACTTTGCCACCCACACAACCGGGTAAAAACTCTTTATACGACTCGACATCATTCACTAAGTCATACATTTGCATCGCACTAAAACGGACTAACACACTTCGAGAAATTTGCGGCATAGGACTTAGCACTCTTCACTAACGTATTCACAGCGACCTAAACAAACTCGTACGCACAAAAAGAACGCACGCAAGATGAACAACTTAGGCAAGCAATCAAAATTTGCACGGATTTTATCACGATACGTAAAAAACGCACCCCTTGTGCACTTAGGTTGATACTCAACAGCCTAATCGCGTTCAAAAAAACAGCAACAACGCGATAGAGGCTTGAAATTAGCTAAATAAAACCTTATATCAATACCAAATTGATTAACCGTGCGTATAATGGCGCCACTATGGTAAAGAAAAAATCAAGCAAAGCCGCGCCTGCGACTATCGCACGTAATAAGCGCGCAACCTTCGAATACCGTTTCGAAGAAAAAATGGAAGCTGGCCTATCCCTCATGGGATGGGAAGTTAAATCTATCCGTATGGGTAAAGTCAACTTGTCCGACTGTTACGTATTCCTGAAAAATGGCGAAGCCTTTATGCATGGCTGCACCATTATTCCCTTGAATACGGCCTCGACACACGTTGTCTGCGACCCACTACGCTTAAAAAAATTGCTACTCAGCCGTAAAGAGCTAGATAAACTAGCGGGCTTAGTCGAGCGCCAAGGCTACTCTATCATTCCTATCTCAATGTACTGGCGTAAAGGTGCATGGGTAAAAGTGGAAATTGGCCTAGGTAAAGGTAAGAAAGATCACGATAAGCGCGAAGATACTAAAGCGCGTGAATGGGAAGTTGAAAAAGCCCGTGTGATGAAAAAAGAAAAAACGCACGGATAATGAACAAACGATTGAACTTGAAGCAAATGATGCTAGGTAATCATTATGCTACGGGTTACAATCAAATTCTTGGGGGCGATTCTGGATTCGACAGGATTCACGAAACCCTGGGAGCATGCCGAGGGGCGGTTGGCCTCGTAAAAAGCCGCAAAGTTATAGTTGCAAACGACGATAACTACGCTCTAGCAGCTTAGGCTAGCTAGCCATCTGACACAGGTCTCTCAAATGGGCAGTGTATACAGATGGTCATCCTACATTTGATAGCGAGGGAACTCCGTCCGGGGGTGAACCGCGAAATAGTACCGGACTCGCCCGATGAAATCCTGTCTTTCGGAGTTTATTCGGGTTAATTAAAAGAGAGACTAAGCATGTAGTGCCTTGGATGTAGGTGTTCTGGACGCGGGTTCAAGTCCCGCCGCCTCCACCAAACAACATAAAGGACTGATTCCGTTAAGGTTTCAGTCCTTTTTTATTATCTGCATCTGACACGACTGTGCTACAGGAGTGTGCTACATGTGTCCCATCATTCCCACCTACCTTTATCAACGCGGTCATATCTTCTGGTATAGACAACGACTCCCTATTAGCGGTATAAATAGCACGCTGAGAGTATCGCTGCGAACATCTGATCCATTAACAGCCAGAACACTAGCGTTACTCATAGCAAATTTTATAAACAGACAAACTGCTGGATTATCGAGCAGATTTCTGAAGTCTTTGTTAGTTGCCACTGAAAGTGGACCACAGGTTACGAGTGAACCAGTGGGTATAGAGTCGCCATGCCTCGAGACCATGGTTCTATCAACAACAAAGGAAACAGAGATGACGTCTCGATATGAAATACTTAAAAATCAAACACAACTTATCATCCATCATTACCACCAGATGGAACTGGCCGATTGGCAATCGCAGCCCAGATCTGAAGGTGAATATGTCAAATGGATGGATTCGTTACGCCTATTTAAAAGTGTGACTAATGAAGCCGCTAAACTGAATGACCTGCGTCAATCGGAGCGGTTAGTTAATGACTTTTACACCGACACACAGTCTCCCCTCCCCCCACCAGAAGATCTCGCCCCCATTGTTAGGATAGTTTGCGACTGTCTACCAAATATTTACCAAGCCCTGCTCGAAAATCAGCCGTCCATACTAACGTTTCCCCAAAAAACCTCTCTCGATTCAATTCCCAATCAGGGAACTGAACCCGCGTCCAATGAAAAACCGCTTGCAGAGGCAATAGCGGCATACCTTACCGAAAACCAACGTAAGGGATGGAAAGCAAGAACAGTAAACCAGTATCAGCACTCGCTAGTAGTTGCATACTCGTTCTTTGGAGAAGTCTCAATAGGTTCTCTAACCCGTGAACATGGCCGCTCACTTAGGGAAACCTTGCCAAAGCTAATCAAAGGAAAAACTCAAGATGATCTCAATAAGCAAGGAATAGCTGGTTGCATCACTAATGATATCCATTTGCAGATTAGCTCTATTACCGCCAACAACCACATGAATAGGCTTAGAGAGTTTTTCCGCTGGAGTGAGTCAATGGGCTACATCAGCCGTAACCCCCTACCAGATGACAACATTCCAGCCCCTAAAGTATCAAAGCAGGCCAAGCGTGATCCGATTACTGATGACCAAGCCAAGCTGATTTTCGGTCATTCATTATTCAGTGAGCATAAAGGAACTAAAACTAAAAAAATCCAACACGCAAGTCACTTCTGGCTACCGTTGATAGCAGCCTATAGTGGTATGCGACTTGGTGAGATCTCTCAGCTAAGCGTACAGAATATCCGCAAGATAGGTGAACATTGGTGCTTTATTGTTGAGCAATTCACTGAGAACCAATACTTAAAGACTCCTAATGCTGTCAGAGCAGTCCCTATTCATAACGAACTGATACGAATTGGTTTTATGGAGTTTGTTGACTATATCAGAGCCAACAATGGTACGCGCTTATTCGAAAATATCCGTCTCATACAAGGTAACTACAGCAATAAACCAAGCGAATGGTTCATCAAACAATTCAGAGATGCTCTTGAATTGCCTTTGCACGTTACTCCTCATGCCTTCAGACATTCAGTCAAAGACAAACTTAGCCGAGTAGAAGCCAATCCAGAAAACATTTCACGTTTATTAGGCCATGCAGGAGGTCAATACGGAAGATTAGTCAGTGACGATGTATCGCACTTAGCTCCACTTATAAACGCAATAGATTATGGTGCAGCTACAGCCCATATTCGGCCAATTCTGCCCGATATTTTCCATTGTGACCCAGTATCACCACCTAGCGATATGGAGGTGTAACATGGATTTAATTGATAACAATCCGTTTATGGCTAATGAAAACACTGTTACTTCTGAAGAATACCTTAAGAACATGCGGGCTTCATTAGCTGCCATTTCTCAGAATCTGGACCTCCCTCACTACGAAAGAAATTCTAATTTAGATAAGGTTTTTAGGCAGAAATGGAGACAACCAAACTATCTAGAGTATGTCAAATCTCCAGCAGAACAGCGGCAGATCCTGCTAGAGCATAACGAAGATAGTCCCCCTATCCTTAACATGAGAAATCTCTATCGTTTGACCTATAGGTGTAATCAACGCTACGCACAATGGGTTGGCAGAGCTTTAACCGCGGCGATTAGAGCAGGAGCTATCTCAGGAGAATCTGAAACCAGATGGCTGATGAGTGAAGAGCCGAAGAATATAAAGTTTCTGCATGTTAAATATGCAATGATATTACTCAGGTATGGCCCTAATGCTCTGCATAATCGCAAGCTGGTTGAACAACTGTCCCGATACACAGCAGTACCAATACCACCGCTAACCAGAGCAAGGGCAGAACTACATTTTGCGATTCAACTTAGAAAGTTAATCGAAGATATAGACAGCTGCTATAGTAGACTATCATTCGAGCTGAAGGAGCAGCAACAAATTGAAAGGTATCGTGTTGATTTTGTTTTAAATATATTGGAACGAGAGAAATTAATTGAGACATATATCCTAGAGTTCGATGAAGCCTATCATCAGACAACCAGACAACTGCGAAAAGACAAAAAGCGAGATGCTCATTTACTCGAACTCGGGTATAAAATCATTCGAGTTAACGAAAGTGAAGCAAAAAAGTGGTTAGAGATTAGTAGTTGGCTCAACTATCCATTCCATCGAGCTAGCGTTATCTCTGACTGCATAAACGATGCAATCAAGGTGCATCCAAGAACCCAAAAACGGTACATTTCGACAGAATCTGCATTAGCATCAGTTAATAGTGCAGTAGAAACAGAGATTATCGATCACACAAAGCAAACTCTGAATCAAATGGCTAAGTTACTTGATATGCAAAAGATACCCTATTTAAGAACAAAAATGCTTGAAAATGGTAAAGAGAAACGAGTGTTACGTCTAGAAAACTAGTTGTTCACTTTATGAGTAATCGTTTCGGTTTAATTGAAGATTATTGGTACAGCCGCAAGGAAGCGGAGGAAGCACATGCCTTAATAATCAATATGTTATGAACATGGTGTGCCAATACCACGCTCTGTTTATGATTCTACACCATATAGCCCTATATAACTCGCACGGGTTCTTTTATTTATAAGAGTAATTTTATAGAAAAGCCCTATTAGAGAAAGAAAAGTAAATTTTCAGCAAAACCAAATGTGTCCGACTTTATGAGCGTTACGTTAACGAAGTCGGACACATTATATTGCTTGTACCACGTTCAACATCTAACACTGATAAAGGCATAAGAATCCTGAATAGAAACAACTACTCAGGAGTATAACTATGTCAATCCAAGAGAACTATCCAATACCCAATCCTCAACAAGACTCCGTTATCAGAGAAGCCTTAGCCATACTAGATGCTCGTTACGGGCAATGCTCGACAAAACTACAGATATTTTCTACAACAGCCATCACTAAGGACTATCTTCGACTGAAGATGGCTGGATACGAGCGGGAGGTATTTGCGGTATTACTACTGGATAGCCAGCACCGTTTGATTGGCTGTGAAGAACTCTTCTTCGGCACGATAGATGCGGCCTCAGTATATCCTCGTGAGGTGGTAAAAATGGTTCTACATAGAAACGCCGCTGCCGTGATATTCGCCCACAACCACCCCTCAGGCATGCCTGAACCCTCAGAGGCCGATAAACGCATTACAGAGCGTTTAAAGACAGCCTTGGCAACTATTGATGTATCAGTGTTAGACCATTTTGTTGTTGGTCATCAAGATGTCGTTTCGTTTGCTGAGCGGGGATGGATATGAACACTCAAACAGAACCCAATTGCCCAATTCAGATTGACCTTCACTCAGGCAGGAGATTACTGCCTATTACGCTCAGTTTGGCTCAAATCCTCAAGCGATTGCTGGTGGATGCTAACAAACCAATCAATAGTAAAGCCGTTACGATTAACTTCCGTGATCCTAGCTATTCTGCTGAGTCTGGTGGCTTTCATCCGGTCGAAATTCGTTTGGAATATTCATCAACCACCAGCATGTGGCAATTCAGCTATATCACAGACTTTGCCTATCAAGGACGTTACTACCCAGAGCTAGAGAAGGACATCGACTTCAACTTTGCAGAGGCTTCAGGGTATCAGGCTTATGTTGGTCATCATCCGTTAAGCCACTTCAGCGGCCTATACCGCCTATGGGAAGCCAACTTCAGAAGCTATCTGGTAGATGATCTCTACCAAATAACCATCAACTGGGATTAACCCGCCAACAACATTAAGGTAGCCAGCGTTTCACTCATGGATTCATGTGGTGGGCACTCGGCCGCCTGAATAACAATCAGGAAGGAGAAACATCATTAACGAGTTACTGAAGAAGGTCGCTAAAGCCGCACTGTTGACCGTAGTGCCAATACTCATCCAAGCCCTCGCTGAGAAATATCTATCAGATGAAGTGCCTTGGGTTAACCAACCAGAACCAGATAGTGAAGATGAAGAAGATCAGGTTATTTCCTAGCAACTCATCTACTGGTCAATAAACCAAGCCCATGTGACACGTTGAGAAATACCTCTAACACCATGTCACATGGGTTCCATTTCGACTTTTGACACGATTGGTCAGTGAACCTAGACCCTATTGACCAACTAAGGATAACCATTATGGCAACGATTGGATACGCCCGAGTATCAACCACAGGGCAAAGCCTAGACGCCCAGCTAAACGCTCTGAGTAACTGCGATAAGATATTTCAAGAGAAAATCAGTGGTGCTAAGGACGACAGGCCGCAGCTTCAGCTTATGCTAGAGTTCGTGCGAGAAGGGGATTCGGTAGTCGTAACTAAGCTGGACAGATTGGCAAGAAACACCCGTCACCTGCTAGAGATAGCTGAATTACTCTCGCATAAGAAAGTCGCTTTGAAAATCCAAAACCTCGGGATTGATACAGGGACGCCAACCGGAAAGCTGATGCTAACGATGGTAGGTGCTATAGCCACCTTCGAGCGAGAACTAATGCTAGAACGGCAAGCAGAAGGTATTGCACTTGCTAAGCAGAAAGGGAAATATAAAGGTAGAACCCCAACAGCAATGGCTAAATCAGATGAAGTCTTATCATTACTAGATAAACGAATAGCTAAAACTGAAATAGCCAGAACTATAGGTATATCAGTGTCTAGTGTTCAACGTATTTCCCGTAAATATTCATAAATTCAGTGGCGTTTAACCGCCACTACCTATATGAACCTTATCTCTTACTTGCCGATGCTCTTTCATTTCCATCTACTAGCACAATATCAGAGGCGATTTCTCCATTATCAATCCGTTCACGTCTAATACGCTGAACATCACCATACTTTTTACCTAACAAGCCAATATCTATGATGAGAAATATTCCAATAGGAGTATCTTCGGCTTCTTTATAGATTTCGAGTTGTTTTTTATAACCGTGAACAACAGAACCTTTGGAAAGTTTTAGCTCAACAAGAATACGTGCATTGAATCCTTTGGATACCTTAAAGTCTACAGGCCCGCTTCCCGAGTCGACTTCAGGGGACAAGTCCAAATCATTAGCTTTACAATAACTATAAGCTACTGCATAGAATAATCTTTGAGCGGCTTTTTCTTTACGGGGCTCTCCTGATTCAGTCCAAAGCTCTTTCCAAAGCCCTTTATTCTCTATTAATTCCTTAAACTGGTCGACGATCAGGTCTACTACCTTTTTAACATTTTCTCGTGTATCTAATTTATGTCTAAATTGGCTTAAATCAACAGGAAAATTCTGAGCTATCTTTTTTGCAACCATGCTCCAAAACACTTCACCATTTCGGTCAGCATCAAAATCATAAGGTTCAGGATCTACAGACTTCAAAAGAGAAAGTAACTCATTAAATCCTGCTCGACTTTTCAATGCAGTTTGCTTGATATCGTCCTTTTTTTTACGAGTCATTGTTGCCAAAATCTCTCCGAATTGGCGATTTATACGAGTTCTAAGCTCTTCATTTTCTTTGACAACTTGAGATATATCCGCCCAACTATTAGCAATAGGTAAGGCTCGTACTACATCTCTTGGTACTAGCAGTAAGGGCACTCCAGTTAAAGGATTGATAATTAACGACTGGATTTTCCGTTCGTGACCATAGTTAATTTCAAAATTACTAACGGGTAAATTTAGAGAGCCATTCACTCGATGGTTAAAGGCAATGAGGTCATCCAGAATTATATTAGTGGTCATATCACTAATACGGTCAGGCCCAATTCCTTCCTCGAATAACGCCATTGCCATGAACAAGTCTGTATCTTCGATTCCTAAGGAAATAATTTGAGAAGCTGTATCTAACGTAGTTTCAACTAAGTCTTTCCCAAAACCAGATCCCCTTGTTCCAGAGCCATAGCCCAAACATGTCCAGCTAACCTCGGAGAACTTAAACTGTTTCTTTGCAGCTTTCCAAGCAACATCGTCTTTGGCTTTGGACGCTGACAACAATTTAATTATCTTCGTAAATTTATCCTTATAACTTTTAGCTGCACCAAGGCTCATTTCTGGATGCTTGCTAACGGAAAGCAACATTGGATCAATAAAAAGCAATGTATCAGCCTCAAGCAGAACATCGATAACATCAAGAGTTTCTAGAACCCCCTCATCAATGGCAAACTGAGTACCAAGAGAGGTTGGACTTTTTATTTTTCCCATCACTAATTCCTTTTTAGAATATTGGTCATAAATCAATCCAACACAGACTAACACCCTTACAATTTAATCACATAATTTTTATACAGTTATTATTGAAAACTGTTACTTGTGCTACACTCTGTGCTACATAAACCCCGTCAGGTTTAGATAAGAATCAGTAAGTTAGTGAAGTAGGCTCAACAAGTGCCGCCTCCACCAAATATAAGAACGAAGACGTCTCAGGACGTCTTTTTTCTTGCTTTCAACAACGTAAAATCAATAACTTACGATACATTAACGTCTAATTACGTCCAACTACAGCTTTGATTTTTGGGTACACATGAGGGTACACTGCTTTTACTTCGATACTATGGTGTACCCATAATGGCCATTATCACTACTCGCCTAACAGATAAAGAAATCAAAACAGCCAAGCCAAGGGATAAAGAATATAACCTATTTGACGGTGACGGACTCCGCTTAAGAATTAAACCAAACGGCTCCAAACAATGGATTCTGAACTATTACAAACCCACCAATCGTAAGAGGGCAAATCTCAGCTTAGGCAAGTATCCCGATCTATCGCTAGCAAATGCCCGTAAGCTGTCACTAGAAGCAAGAGAATTAATCGCTCAAAATATCGATCCCCAAGATGCTCGAAAAGAGCGTCAGCAAGAAGTTGATGCAATCCACCAGCATACTTTTTATAACGTAGCTAAAGAATGGTTTGATATGAAAAAGGACTCGGTATCGGCAGACCATGCAGTCGATACTTGGCGCTCTTTGGAGCTTCACATCTTTCCTAGCCTATCTAACACGCCCGTAAAAGATATAACGGCTCCATTTGTCATAGAGCTTCTAAGACCAATTGAAGCTAAAGGCAGCCTTGAAACAGTCAAACGTCTATCGCAACGTTTGAATGAAGTCATGAACTTTGCCACCAATTGTGGATTGATTAAGGCTAACCCATTAGCAAATATTAAGGCTGCATTCAAAAAACCTAAAAAAGAGAATATGGCTTCCCTTGCCCCCGCCGAACTACCTGAACTAATGCGCTCACTTTCCTACGCAAGCATTAAGTTGACGACACGATGTTTGATCGAGTGGCAGCTTCATACAATGACTCGCCCTAGTGAAGCCGCTGGCGCTAGATGGGATGAAATTGACTTGGATAGCAGAGTTTGGACAATCCCAGCTGAACGAATGAAGAAAGGGCGCGAACACCGTATCCCATTAACAGATCAGATGGTGGAATTACTGGATTTAATCAGCCCTATAAGTGGCCATCGTGAGTTTGTGTTTCCCTCCGATCGTGAACCAACTAAACCATGTAACAGCCAAACGGCAAATATGGCACTAAAACGCATGGGGTTTGCAGGTCGATTAGTTAGTCACGGTTTACGTTCACTAGCCAGCACTACATTGAATGAACAAGGTTTCGATAGGGATTTAGTTGAGGCCGCACTATCGCACGTTGAAGAAAATCAGGTTCGTAGCGCTTATAACCGCACCGATTACTTAGAACGCCGTCGTCCAATGATGAGCTGGTGGAGTAACCATATCAAGGAAGCTGCTAGAGGTGCTTCTGTTTTAACAAAAACCAAGGCTTTAAAAGTTGTAAATGCAGAATAAATAGTCAATACAAATCTTCTGCCCACTAAACTCTTCGACAGCTAATGAAATACTAGCTTTATAAAAATCTAGGGCGGCATACATCATGCTGCCCAAAAATAAAAAAGCATTGATTTTTAATAGAAATAAATTAATCGGTATTATTATACCCCTCAAAATACCCTTAAATTATCGATAGAATGTAAGAGAACATCTTACGACTAAATTGAATTCATCTAATCAAGAATTTCGATATATCTGTATCGACGACAATTTTGAATGAATCAATCATCCCAAAAGCTTCAATAATCATTATCTAGCCTTATTTATCATTAGTAAGCCCAAGGTGAGACCAGATAAAAACCATTAAATTTCAATTTATTAATGTAAATCTGGCAAACCATTCTAAACCTTTAGACATGAGCTTGGTTGATGTTGTGTAATGTATTAAATCTAAAATAGAACCCCATATGTTCCTGAAGCACAAGCAAGTTCACGAAACCAGTAGCAGAACCAGAAACAAAAAAAGCTGAGACAACGAATATGCAAGATGATATAGAGAGCCTAACGCGGCTTATTATGGGACTTTGCGGTTGATGCCTGTCAATCAACTCTTCTACATAAACAAAGCGAACGGCGGCTATCCTATGGATTATCTGTGTGAGTTTGTGAAAGTGGATGCTCGGGGGTTATGTTATAGCTAAGATTGTGGCCAATCACTCATCGGCGAAATACTTGCGCTCAAACTCATCATTGATTGGTTACGAACTGAAAGCACGGGCTAAAGAGTGTTACTTGTACCTAAAGGGTGATCAGTAATGGAACACTAATCACTGGTTCCCTTCTCTGGATATGCCAGCACTTAAGAAGTAAGCATTTAAGCGCCTCGGTTGGGGCGCTTTTTTAAGGAATGAATATGCAAAAGTTATTAGGCGATACGTTAAGTAGTTACATACTTAAAAGTGAGATAGCGCGCAATCACGCTATTGAAGAGTTAGAGCACTCAGGCCTTAGCCCTAATGATATTGAGTTTGTTGTGTATGACGCGGATACCTTCGCTCTGGTGTATGTTGCTGAGCATTACAAAGACGAGTACCGCCCTCAGGCTCAGAAAAAGAATCGGTTCGGTGTGATACTTAACCCTAAGCAACGCCAATACTTCGATAAAACCGATCAAGAGTACCGCCCCGCGTTAGAAACACTGGACTGGTTCAACCTGCCTTACATCATCCATTACCCGTCAAAGTCGCTTGAGTTCCCTAACGGAATCTTTGAGGTGTTTATGCTCGATGGCGGAAGCCATGAACGCGCTACCAGTTACTATCAAGAGGCCACGCTCGAAGAGGCGGCAGAACGTGCGCACGGCTTAATGAATCGTTTATAGCGGTTAGTGCATCAAATGCCGTGTTTGGTGCACTAAATGGGTAAAAACGGCAGTTTTGACAGTTTTTATGAAATTAATCGGGGTTTTATGAATATTATTCTTTATCGCGCTAAGTCGCATTCTGGCGTATGGCTCTACAGCTTACCCGTTTATCTATCAGCCAATGCTTCGGGGGACGGCATTCAAAACGAGAGTAATTTAGAGCTGATGGCCATCGTGCCCGAGACATTGGGCGCATTCATTAATGATTATGATATGCACCACAATCGACTATTTGAAGGTGATCACATTCGGGCTTATCGACCTGTCTATGACCAAAGAGAGGGCGGCTCGATCCGCTTGGTTACGAAACGGAATGCTATGATACCGTTATGCTGCGCCTCAATCGCTACTGGTTAAAATAGCCGTTATGAGCTCTTACATGAGCAGTGACGATAAAATCATCCCCTAGATAAACAGTATATAACGGTGGCAATTGACAGCTATCTTCTTGAATTTGTTTTGAATCACTCTGTTCAGAGTATCTTAGCACCTTACTTTCGTTTGTCTCAGGGTCAAAAATCGGACAAGATTGCCATAAGTCATTCGTAGCGAGCCGAAATGAGGATACGATATCTATTGGCCCATCAAAAAGTGCCAATCCATCATTTGGTGTAATCAAATCAATATAACGATCAATCAAATCTTGATGTCCGGTAAAGCATATTGCCCTTTGCTTTAGCAGAGACTCAATTGTAGGAACACTCTCTAAATCCATTTACTAATCCTTATACATCAGTGCGATGCTCAAAACTACTTAGTACGAACGAGGGTATGCTTTTCAACAATTTTACCCGTCGTATTATCCAAGCGATAAAGAGAAATTGAGCCTGAAACGATATGTTGGATCACAGCAAGAGCAGTATCCAAAGGTACATAAAACCATTCTTTTGGGGTATAGACTTGTCCACTATGGCTTTTTAGCTTCAGGTTGAGACGTCGAGGAGCAAGAAAGCCATGCACTAATGCCTCTAATTTCTGAGCATTGAGATTAAAGCATTGGTTAGTTGCAACTATCTTTACAGGGGCCTCTAAGAATGTGCTGTCTTGCTCAGCATTTCTTATCCTTTCTTCCACCGAGGTTTCGGTAAAGCCAATCTTATAAAGGTTCTGTTTATAGGGAATGAGCACAGGATCTGTACTCAAGGTCTTGAGGATGTAAACAATTCCTGTTGGAACAGCTTCTAAAGAAGGTTGCAATGATTGCCCATTTAGCAAAGCTTTGCGGCCCTCTTTATCACGCACCAAGCCATGCGTTAAAGACTGATACAGCATATGCATTTCAGTGCCATTCTCAAATACTAGATGCAGCCTAGCGTTGAAACCATTGTATTGCTCAAGGCGTTCCCCAACGTTGGCCACATAACCCACCAGCCCATTTAAAATGAAGAAGTCCCCTGCTGCAATTTTCAGTTTATGCGTGAAACGCTCCAAGTCGAAAACACCATTTTTCAATCCATCATGGAAAGCTGTAAATAATGGGGCAAAAGACGGGAAATTAGGGCATGGTTGTCGCTGAGCAATCTCATCCGGTTGGTCTTTTTTCTCAACCGATATGTGTCGTATGTTAAAAATATCGGGTACATCAAAGTCGAGTAGTCCGTCATCATCATCGGCAAAAATATCGGCAAGCGAGGTTACCAACTCAGACTGTTCGATATGCTCGACAGGCTTTGTCTCAGCAGCAAAAGATGCCTCATTCTGCTTTGTTAATCGACCGTCTAATAGGCCAAATATATCTTGAGCTTGGAGATGCTCACGCTGAGCTGGATTGGCCAAAATACCTTTAAGTCGTCGTGCAAGAAGCTTCTCATTAAGCGGAACATCAACACCCTCTTCAGGTAAACGACCATGTTTCTCATAAAATGCTGAGATATCAGCAAACTGCGTCCCGATATGATCCGTCGGAGCCGCTTTGGCTTTTAAAGGCTCAACATCTAATAGCCCTAGCTCATCTTCCTCAAAAAGTAAGTCTGCTAGCGTTTTCTTATGGTTCAGCCTCGTAGTGGATAAGCGAATCATCTTAACGTCCCTGTGCAGCCATTTGTTGCTGCTTCATCTTGCGGATAAAAGCTAATGCTTCAGCGTATCGTACTTCGATTGGATCACTTGAGGTAAGCAATGGTTCACGCCCTTGCTCACGGGTAAACTGCTTAATCTTAGGCCAAAGAATTACCGCCTCTTCTTCAGATACCTGTGATTTGGTAGCACTTACAGCTTCTTGAATAGTTTTTAGCATGGCCGCTGTAACTTGTTTCGACAGAATTTCATAAGCACCGTGGAAAGGATTCACGGTATCGATCAGATCAATATCGAGATTGTCGATACAGATGAATTTCTCTCCCATTTTCAAAAATTGTTTGCCTACTAAACTGTTACCAGAGCCATCAGACTGTTGACCAGTACCCTTGCCCATATCAACATTGGCGTTTTCTGGCAGGTCTTTTCCATCAATCAGCCCCCCCTTCTGATTGATCAACATACTTTGCAAGACACCTTGGCGCACTTGTTCCACCTCATGCTCATCCAAATCAGGGTAGAGGGTCTGGATCACTTGAGGCAGCGCAATTTGTGTTACTGTTTCTATTGGCGTTGTTTCTGTCACAGCCTCTTTAACCACTTGCTCCTTGGCCAACAGTGCGGCCATAAGCTCATTCTTGTCGCCATTTAAGATGTCTAACACTTTCTGAGAGACTTTAGTTGTTGTGTCATCAACAATGACAGTATTAGGAGGTAAAGGTTTACCATCCCACTGTGAGCGCGGCTTAAACTGAATACTAGGGGCAAGGATTTGCTCCATTAATAAGGAGGTGGTGATCGCCTTAAGCATATTATTAACCGAGCCACGAACATCCTCATCTTGCGCATCAGGTTGAGCAATCAAGTTAGTAAACTGGGCATGGGCTTTACCTTGGCAATCGCGAGTAGCACGGCCAATAATTTGTACAATTTCAGTCAATGAGCTGCGATAACCTATAGTCAGCACATGCTCACAGTAGGGCCAGTCAAAACCTTCTTTAGCCATGCCTAGTGCAATAATGATATCCATATCATCAGCCTGTTTGATATCACGTAGATAGGCCTGAACCTTAGGGCGCTCACTGGCGTTGTCATCCACTAAATTAGCTACCTTAAGGAGACGCCCATCCTTGGTGGTTAGGAGTGTAATACCTGTATCAGGATCTTTCTGAGTCACTTCACCCAGCACATCAAATATGGCATCCACCTCAGCATATTTGTCTTTGGTCGATTCACCTGAATTAACGTTAGGGATATGGATGATGGTTTTTTTGCTGGTATCGAGCACATCCGGCAAGGCATCAATATAACGCCCTTGATAGAAGTGATAGCCAATGCCGAGGGATTTAAGGTACTGATAGCCATTAAGCTGTTCGTAATAGGTGTAGGTAACTTTGGTAAACTTGGCTTCATCTTCTGCGAGTAGGATCGGTACTGTATCACCCCGAAAATAAGAACCTGTCATTGCCACAATATGGGCGCTCGACTTATTCATTAGGTCATCAATCAGACTCCCTAACCGATTATCACCATCGGCCGACACATGGTGAAACTCATCGATAGCCACTAGGCAGTCGTTAAAAGCCGTCACAGGCAATTTATCAAAAGCAAAACGCAGCGTTGCATGTGTACAGACAAGAATGCGCTCCTTGCTACCCATAAAGCGCAGGAAAGCATTCACTTTGCCGCTATCACTGCCATCAACACAAAGATTGTTTTCTGGACGCACAACCCAATCAATAAAAAAACCTGATTCAGTGAGTTGAGTATTTTGGAAGGAGCCGCCGATAGATTTTTCTGGCACCGCCACAATCACTTTACGTAATCCTTGGCGGTGTAACTTATCTAACCCCAAAAACATTAATGCACGGGATTTACCACAGGCGGGTGGCGCTTTAATCAGTAAATACTGGCTATGACGCTCAGCAAACGCACGCGCTTGCATCTCACGCATTCCCATCTCGTTTAAGCTGGCGCTCTTCCCTGTTTGACCATACTCTACATGCAGTAAATTATTCATCGTGAATCCTTCCAAATATTAACTAATCAAATACCAGTCAGCGACCAGCTTCCCTCATGAGTGAGCAACCAACTGCTGATATCGGGCTAATAGGCAACTTAATCTATCTGCGGCATCCTTAAATGGACGCTCGCGATAAAGGCGATCTACCGCCCTATCGAGCGCTTGATGCGCAGCCAGTAGTTTGTCGGGCATCAGATCAGGATCGTAGAGCTTAGCGAGGGTGTGGCCAGTAAACTCTTCACGGGTTAGCAAGACCTCTTCAGCCAAACTTTCAATCTCTTTCCTTTGTGCTTCTGTCACATCCGGCCAAGGGAAAGTGTTATAAACCACTTTATTCCCGTAGCTGTAGTCACTTTTCATACGCATTGCAACAAGTCGCATCCAATCGTTGTGCATCAATGAGGTAATTATTCCGAAATCGTACAAAGAACCGTTAGGAATAATAAAATTTTTATTAGTGCTTATAACATCAGAATCCAAAAAACCAATGGGGACATAAATTCTACGTTCGGATGAAACGCCGGGCACCAAAATGTATTTGTCAGGATTGTTCAAATCACGAAATAGATGTGGAAATGCAGCTAATTTCTGAACACTTTTATCAGCACTAGCAGCTCGTAATTTTTCGACTTTTTTGACTCTGCCTGAAACAATCGGCAATGCTCGTAAATCAGCTTCTGTTGCATCAACAAGCCATAAACACCAGCGTTCTTTTGCATTTATAAACTCATCAGCACCGACAACCTTTTTTACCCACTTTTTAGCTAGAGGCTCCGCGGCGAGCAAATCTATAAGTTCGTTTCGTTCTAGTAATAGATTTCCACCTTCGTAAGGCATATTTCCACGAATCATCTGTGGAATACCTTTGCTCATAGGTTTAGTACTTGGAATGACGATAGTATTGTCACTTTCAACAAGATAGGGACTTATATTTTTTACAAGTCGACTATGCCATTCACCTTCAATCTGTTGATAAAGGTAGCGTGTTTTATCTTGTCCTGATATACCAACAATAATTACATGTACAGCAGCTTTATCTCGAGCATTATTGGCCCAAGCAAATGTCGGATATGCAAAGTGAATCTTTAAGCCTAAGTCAAAAATCGCAGGCCAAATAATACCAACTTGCTCACCTTGGCAAAGAGAGTTAGTCGAAACAAATGCAAGTTCAGCTTTGGAGTTTCGGATATATCTTGCTCCTTTCCAAAACCAACATGCCACATAGTCAAGAGTGCCCAACGATTTAAAATCCCTAAAAAGTTGCTGCATATCTGATTTTTGTTCGTCAGTACGACCTGGAGTGCCCAAAAACGGCGGGTTACCAACTATATAGACCTCATCCTCAGGGCTCTTCGGACATACCTGTTGCCAATCCAACCGTAGGCTATTACCGCTGTGTATATTGCCGCTTTCACGTAGCGGCAACGCTGGGGGAGCAAAACCAAATTCCTGCTGCCATTGGCTGTTGATTTGATGCTCAGCTAACCAGAGCGAAAGGCGAGCGACCTCACAGGCGAAATCATCAATCTCAATACCGTAAAATTGCGATAGGTGTAGCCCACTCATAGTGAAACCTTGCAGGTCGACCTCCGCCAGTGCCTTAATCACTGCCATCTCAAGCTTTCGCAGCTCTTTATAGGAAACAATCAAGAAATTACCCGAGCCACAAGCCGGATCGAATATCTTTATTTTGCCCATGCGCACCAGTAGCGCTTGCAGCCCTTTGGCGCGTTTATTCGCGGTAACTTGCAGTTGTTTATCCAGCTCAGCCTGCAAGGGGTCAAGAAACAGTGGTTGAATCACTTTCATGATATTGCTGTAGGAGGTGTAGTGCTGGCCTAATCGGCTACGTTGCTCCACATCAATCACGGCCTGAAACATGCTGCCAAAAATGTCGGGGTTGATTTCACTCCAATCCAATGTGCCACACTCAAGCAAAATCCTTCGACCTTTTTTACCTAACTCAGGAATCGGCTCATCAGAGGCAAACAACCCACCGTTTACATAGGGAAAAGCCGTTAAATGAATAGGTAAATTTTGCCGCTTAGGGCTGGTGGGCTCACTGTTGAGCACTGTAAACAGCTTATCGAGGAAGGCGTCTAAATCACTGCCATCGTCCTCGGTGTAACTCTTAATCGCCGAGGTAAACTGGCTTTGGGTAAATATGCCCGTATCCTCGGCAAACAAGCAGAATAATAAACGGGTTAAAAACACATTTAGGGCGTGGATATCGGCGGGTAAGCTGAGATCATTTTGGATACGGATAAGGTCAAACAATTTCCCCATCTTCTCGGCCGCTCTGACATCTGCGGGGTTTTCACTACCGAGAATCGCTTTTTCTAACCCCACCAGCGGCAAGAAAAAGCCGTAATTGCTATGTAGCTCGTCAAGTTCAATATCAAGGCGCTCTTTGCTTAAGGTATCCCACGCCACAAGATTGATAAAATTGGTGATCACGATAAAGCGGATCTTGTGTTTGGCTATTGCAGTATCGCTTAAGCGTTGTTCTAGCAGTGCGCCAAGGTCTTCTTCTTTTGATGCTATTTGGTAGTAGAGCTTATTCTTTAGCGCGATATGACCCGCCTCTTTTGCGGCGTTTCGCGAACCGCCTTGACGCAACTGAGTGATGGTTGCCTTGGGAAAATCGAAGGCGGTAAGGAAACCATAGATAAATTCATCGGGGTTTAGTTCAGTTGTGAGTTGTTCTAACTGTTGGAAGATCTTTGCCTGATTGACGGCCATTACGTTTCCTAGGGAAATTAAATAAACGCTGTAGTATCGGATGACAGTTCATTATCGAACCTCATCGTTGAAATATTCGATATAGAGAAAGAGTATTTCTTTATATATCAATATTTAACTAAATTTCCCTGTACTGTACTACCTCAAATTAAGTCAATCAATAACCTTGATTGAAATCCGGCCCCTGCTATCCGGTCATTTTTAAATAGAATGCGACAAGCGTCAGGTATTAGTGTGTTTACTTAGGCTTTAGCAGCCTGCAAACTTCATTGATTGCGGGATTGATTTGTTAGCCAATAAGGGCTTTTAAGATGATGTGGCTACACAAAATTACTTGGTGCACATTCAAACAATTTCGCTAGCTTTTCACGAGAGGAAGATCTCAATTTGTTACCTCGAGCCTCCATTTTACTATATGCAGATTGACCGATACCTAAGCGAGTAGCAGCCTCAGCTTGAGTCAAATTGCGATATATGCGCCATGCGGCAACCGGAGTCATTCCATCTACCATGAGCGAGATTACGGATTGTGGGATGGTAGGGGCATCGAGATTATGATTGGCTAACACAGCTTTTTCGCATCGATTAGGCTTGACCTTTCGCACAGTAGCAAAAAAGGTTTCTAACTCATCACCCCCACTTTGGGCGTTGAGTAAATGCTTTACACGCTCAGAATCTGCAATGGGTAACACAGCAAACAGAGCGCGATCTTGACTATCAGTTATAAATTGAACCATAGCAACCTTCCTAGCTGTAGCCCCTAACATATTTAGTATTAAGGGGTTGTTCCGTTAAAACACTTTTCATGTGAGTACATCCATTTAATTGAGTGAATCCTATCAACAAAGGAAGTACACAAATTATATCGCGCTATTTTAAATCAAAACCTTATCCATTGCAGATCAAAATGTACAACCATGACAGAGAGTCAAACTGCACTAGCTAAAGCTGGATTTATTCCAATGCCTTTTTACAGTGGCAATCCCCAAACCTAATACTTCGGCTGTTTTAGATTGTGACAAGCCCTCAGCTTTCTTGGTTTGGACTGACTGAGTCGTCTTATCCGCTGTTGGTCTGCCGAGTTTCTTGCCTTGTGCTTTAACTCTTTCAAGCCCTTCTCTTGTTCGCTCCCTAATCCGGTTTCGCTCGAACTCTGCAAAGGCTGAAAACATCTGAAGCATTAGCTTACCCTCAGAACTTGAAAGGTCTGCCACGGGCAGGTCAAGGCAAGCAACCTTGATACCTTTATCAGTCAGCAGATTAATGGTGTTTTGAACATCAATATTATCGCGGCCTAAACGATCTAACTTTAAGACCACCAGCATATCGCCACGTTCCAGCTGGTGGTTGATAAGCATCTTGAACTTTTCACGCTTCATCGCTTCAACAGAACCAGAAACCGTTTCGCTGATAATGCGAGCATCATTCACCTCATACCCCCTCTGGCGAATGGCAAGAATTTGGTTTTCTGTTGTTTGCTCAGTTGTCGAAACACGGCAATAGGAAAAGATTCGCATGGGTCACTCACTTTCGATTTAGGTATCAAATATGGGGGTATCATACATTAAAGGCATCATAAATTTAATACCATAGTTTTATGATACCGATATTGCATAAAAAAATCTGGCATCAATATACGAATGTTTATTGATACCAGATGTTCAGGTTAATTTGACGGTTTTAGTTCTTTGCCATCATTTGTTGAAACTTCATAAATTGCTTAAATTGATCCTCCATATCTGATGAGCTTTTTTCAGCAGGCAGAGCTAACTTACGCAATAGTTCAGCTTGTTTATAATCAGGCACATCGCCATAACTATAAAAACTGGTCAGCACGCTTTCATGCCCTAGGTTTTGGCTCCATGCCTTAAACTCTTCAGGCGTTCGACATAAGTTTTCACCTAACCGTACTAACGTATTGCGGAAACTGTGAGGATTAAAATAAGGCAAACCTACAGCTTCAAAGGCTTGTTTAAAAACCTTACGAATTGGGCTTGCATTACTCCAATGCTCATTGAGTAAACCAACAGCTTCAAATTGCTGATTCTTGTTGTGTGCCAGTTTTGTTTTAGGAAATAACGGGTCATTTTGACTGTACCCAAGTTCCCTAATCAGATACTCAATCCATTCACTCAACACCTTTGATGGCAACTCACCCACAGGGAAAAAATAGGTGGTGAATGTTTTACTAAATTTCGTGTTTACATCCCTTGCATCCTGATAAAAGCTCTGTTCAACAATATCAACGTGTTTTATTTTAACTGAAGCGACAGCACCATCTCTTGCGCCAGTTAAGATAACAAAAGCCATTAAAGCTCTATCACGCATTTCAATCTCATTTGAGCAAGGCATAGCTTCTAATGTCTGCATTATCTGCTCAATCTTCGCCACGTTTCTTTTGCGTTTTGCATTAGCGATACGAGTATCTTTTTCAGACAAGTTGAAGTACTCAATATCGCTGTAATTAATTTTTGCTCGATACCCTTTCTGGGTAACCAAATATTGAAAAAACATCTTTAAGTGACGAGTTGCTGTGTGCACTGTTGCCTTGCTCAACTTTTCACCAGTAACAATTGACTTTTTAGCAAGCAGACTCCTTTTAAAACCAATAGCATGTTTGGCCTTGAACTTACTAAAGTCAGAATAATCCGTGCATTCTTCAAAGCGATTGATGGACTTCATCGCACCATCAATTGTTGAATCATCTTGGCGTTTTGCATCTCTCAAATATTTGATGTAATCATGAAGAATTCGCGCATTATTCGTACTACTTTTTTTCATCATCAAACTCCTTAGCGAAAGGACAATTCAAGAGAGCACTTCCTCTCAGGATTAAGTGCTCTTCAGCTATCGGTAATTTCCCTCCGAGTTCTAGCCAAATTTGGTTTACATCTCGCCAAGAAACGTACTTATTAGCTTGGCATCCACACTCATAGCAATGCCCTGTCATTTGAGCCATTCCCGCAGGCTTAGCGATAAACTCCAGAGATTTGATATCAGGTGTTTTGGGTTGCTTGCATTTAAAACAGTACATTTCTTTTACTTCACACTTGAACATATCTGCTTTTCGCCTCCTTTTTAAATGAATTTTCAAGTCAACCCCATGTATTAAAAGAGGACGTTTTTCATCCACAACAGGCAGGCCAGCATGAATCCAATTGCGTACGGTTTTTGGATGAACCCCCAATGTTTCACTAACTTCAATAACGGTATAGAAGCGGTGAATTTTGATCCGATTAGGATTATTACGACTACCCATTGTTAGCCGCCTTAGATGCTGCAATGCGCTCATCAAGCCATTGATCAATGTCTGCCTCAAGCCAACCAACTGCACGCTCCCCTAATGAGATGCTTGCAGGGAATTCCCCTTTAGAAATACGTAAATAGATACTGCTACGAGATAGACCTGTTCGGCTCTTAACCTCAGGTAATCGCATAATTTTATTAGACATAAAAAAACCTCTTGGCTGTTCATAGGACAGCGCAGAGGTTACAAAAAGGTAGGGTGTTGAAAACGCAATTGCGGAAAGCAGATCCTCAATTGCGTTTTGACGTTACTCTAAAATCAGCTGAGTCGCATCAATCTTCAATATCACTAATTTGCTTGAGGATTTTACGGATTGTATTTTCAGATATGGCTAGGCCAGCTTTCTCAGTAGATAATCTAATTGCTGAGGTAACACCTCTATCAGAAGGGTCTATTTTCTGTTCTTTTAACAAAGCATAAATCAAACTAAGCAGTGTATTACGCTCTTTTACCCCTAATGACTTCTCTGATTGAGCCAGAGGTATGGAGTCCTCGTTCAACGATTGAACAAAACGCATTAGCTCACTGTTTTTAATGACAAACTGGTAGGCATAATCGTCAAGAGTTAATGAGTCATCAAATTTCTCATAATCAGGTATTCCATCTTGCATGCTTTCAAACAGGCTTGCCACGCTTTCTACTTCCGCCTCGTTTAGGTACACAGATAGATCATCACAATTGAGAAATTCTTCCAGAGTTAAACCCTTAGACCGTAAAATCCAAGCTAACTTATCTTGTAAATCAGCCCGATTTTCAGCTGTTGGTTCTGGTGGGAGACGCTTTTGAAGCTTACAAATCAACTCTTCTTGCCTAAGGAAGACTCCTCTAATGTTTGCAATTACTGGTGTGGGACCACCGAGCTCTTTTTGGTACAGAAGCTCGATATCAAGAGACTCCATACCGATCATGGTTAAATCCCAAACACCATCGATTACATGCACTTTCTCATCAAATGCAAGCCACTTGTTATCTTCAACCATCAAGGCATCATCTAAACAAATAATATATGGTTCGTCTAATGGAATGTCGGTCGCCAAGTCATGCGTTACAGGGTAACAATTGATGTCACTGTATGGAGGCGTAACAAACCGCCCGCCTAGAGCATATGCCTGATTAAACAACCTAACAGACAAAACTAAATGCTTATCTAGTGCTAAACGATAAATGTCAGTCAATGAGACATGCTCTTCCAAAGAAGATGCTAGATAACTCACAGCCTCATCAAGCGATAACCATTCCTTTAACTTAAAAAATTTGCTCATTATTTACTCTACAGTCCAAAGTTCATCCAGATAACTTCCCCATGAATGCAATGCTCACTCGATGGTGTCCAACAAGACACTTTAACCACTAAGGACGTCTATCCGACAGCAAATTGAGAAAAGGCTATTCTGTCAGGCTAAAAATGAAGCAAAGCAGATTCGGATAACAAGAAAATCTAACTTGAGGAAAAAATTCAGGGATAGAATAATTTATGGGTACACAGTAGGGTACACAAACAAAAATTCAAATAGAATTAAAACCATATTTATCAACAATTTAAAAATACAATTCAGATGATGCCGCCCCACCAATTTTACCAGAAGGGCTTAACCGCAAGGTTAAGCCCTTTTTGTTTGCTCTGCTCATGGAACGCAATTTGAGATTTTATTTCCACAATTAAGCTTTGCTAGCTCGGATGGTTTGAGATTTTCTAGCTTGGGTAGTTTGAGAATGTGATATATAACTCAGATCACCTGCTTGGACTTGACCATCTAAGACATACGCATTGCTGCTAACGATTGGCTCCGCCATCACTAAAACCTATGGAAACGGCAAAATCAGTACGAGAAGAGTAATACAGCAAGTGCGATTGAAATCGAAATAGAAATTAAACCAATGATTAAATGTATATATCTAGATAGGAATTTGTTTTCAATCGCTTCTTCAGGGCAATTGATTGGAACACATAAACTGATCTTGTCACCGATTTGAGGTCCAAACCGAGTGTAAGCTTGTTCATCATAATTAATCAGAGTTCCTCTTGTATAACGCTTTCCTTGCCAAAAATATTCTACAACCGGATTAATGAAAATTTGTTGGTACCTGAAGTGCTCATGTTCTGGGCTGTATCTGGTATTTTCATCCAGTGAAATAATAGTCCCTTCAACGATATCGTATGTTAAAAATTGATCCTCTCTAAATCTCAATATTCCACCAATCCCGATGAGACCAAGGGTAAATGAAAACCAAGAGAATAAAATATGTCCTCCTATCTCCTCAAAGACAAATGCAGCGATGATCACGGAAGGAATAGACAAGATAAAAACCAAAAACAGCATCAATCGCTTCATACAACACCCAAAAAACAATTCAAAAAGGCCGAATCATACTAAAACGCTAACTGACGGTGAAACAATAAACATGATTAACTTTACACCGCTACACAAACTCCTATAAAAAATTAACGCTTCTTACCGCCCAGAGCGCGCTTTTTGGCACGTTGTTTTTGGGCCGCTTTGCCGTTACGCCTTGGTTCGGTGTCCATTTTATTAAAGTCGGGTTCAAAGCCGGGTAACCATTGTTGTGGTAAACGCTTGTCCAATACGACTTCGACTTCTTCCAGTAATAGAGCATCCTCTTGGCTAAAAAGGGTGATGGCAAGCCCTGCACTGCCCGCTCGGCCTGTGCGGCCAATACGATGAATATAATCCTGCGCGATAAAAGGCAGCTCAAAGTTAATCACATACTTGAGCTCAACGATATCTAGGCCTCGGGCAGCAACATCCGTGGCCACTAGCACTTGAATCTTGCCTTGTTTAAATTCCTGCAAGACTTTCTCGCGCGCACCTTGGGATAAGTCACCGTGAAACGCCTGAGTACTAATATCGGCTTTATTGAGTTGCTGAACCAATTATCGACACCTTGCTTAGTGCGGCTAAAAATCAGCACTTGATGCCAGTTTTTACTGCGTACCAGATGGCTGACGAGTTCGGTTTTACGGTCTGCGTCGACGGCATAAACCACTTGCTCAATTTCGGCAGCGGTCGTGTTGCGCTTGGCAACTTCAATCAACTTAGGATCGCGCAGTAAGGTTTTACTTAAGCTGAAGATGGCGGCATCTAAGGTGGCAGAAAATAACAGCGTTTGTCTGTCACTCGGCACTTGCTTGATCACGGCTTGAATTTCATCCATAAAACCCATGTCGAGCATACGGTCGGCTTCATCAAACACAAGCACGCTCAATTGCTTAAGATTCAATGCGCCTTGTCTGAGGTGGTCGAGTAAACGGCCAGGCGTAGCAATTAACACATCAATCCCTGCATTAAACACAGCGACCTGTGCATCGATACTCACACCGCCGTAGGCGATGCCGATACGGATATCAGTCCCTTTAGCGTACCTAACAAAACTCTGCTGTACCTGCACAGCCAGTTCACGTGTCGGCACTAAAACCAATGCGCATACGGGTCTTGCCGCTGTTAGCTCTTGCGCGGGGCTGAGTGCCAACAAATGATGCAAGATGGGCAAGGCGAACGCCGCGGTTTTGCCTGTACCCGTTTGGGCCCCAGCCATCACATCCCGTTTAGCCAAGATGGCAGGGATCGCTTCTAGCTGGATGGGCGTTGGCGACTCATAGCCAAGACTCGCTAAGGTATTCACTAAGGTGGAGTTTAAGGATAAGGCACTAAAGGACATTGCAGTTAACCACTGAAAATAATGGCCAGAATTTTAGCAGACACAAACCCAAGCGACTAGCGCCATAGCGCTAGCCCTGTGGTTCTATCGGGCGAAACTAAATCAACCCCAGTATGAGTCAGACTTACAATCAGACTCGCAATACGCCAACATCACGATAGAAATGCGTCGAGATCTTCTGGTAGTTGCGGACGGCTAAAGAGATAACCTTGGGCTTGATCGCACTGATTTTGTTGCAGAAAATCGGCTTGTTCTTTGGTTTCCACTCCTTCGGCGATAATGTCGAGCTTCAACGCATGTCCAAGCGCAATCACAGCCTTAGCAATCGCGGTATTGTTAGTATCGAAGGGAATATCCCGCACAAAGGATTGGTCAATCTTCAGTTTATGGATGGGCAGTTTTTTCAAATAATTCAGCGATGAATAACCAGTGCCAAAGTCATCGACCGATAATTCGATGCCCAAATCGCCAAGTCGCTTTAAGTCACGGATTGCAAGATCGGGATTTTGCATCATCACACTTTCGGTCACTTCAAGCTCTAAGTGTTTGGCGGGCAAGCCCGTTTCAGCTAAGACACGTTTTACATCATCCACAAAGGAGCTGCGCTGTAACTGCTGTCCGGCTACGTTCACCGCAATGCGGCCAAAGTGTTTGCCTTCACTAAGCCAACGTATGCCCTGACGACAGGCGGTTTCTAACACCCATAAACCTATCTCATGGATAAGACCAATTTTTTCCGCCACGGGTATAAATACCGCGGGCGAAATTAAACCCAGTTGAGGATCATGCCAACGCAGCAGCGCTTCAAATCCCACGGTTTTTCGAGTCACTAAGTCGAGTTTTGGCTGGTACATCAAGTACAAGGCATTTTGCTCAATCGCACCATAGAGGGCACTTTGCAGCTTAAGATGTTCAAAAGATTGCTGCGTTAAGGACTCAGTATAAAAAGCGTAATTATTGCGGCCATCATTTTTGGCGCGATACATGGCCGCATCGGCGTTACGCAGTAAAGTGTCAGCATCGGTTCCATCACTTGGATACAAAGACACGCCCATGCTCGCGGTCAAACGCAAGTGGTCGCCCGTGCTCACAATAAACGGTTGTTCAAACACTTGGCGTAATTGATGAATGGCAACCGTAGCATCTTCGCTATTGTCGATCCCCGAAATTAATGCCACAAACTCATCACCACCAATACGTGATAACACATCTTGATCGCCCACTTGGCTGCGTAAACGCTTGGCAAGCTCGACCAGCATTTCATCACCTATGCTATGGCCAAAACTGTCGTTGATATGCTTAAACAAATCAACATCTATCATCACAGTCGCTAACTGCAAATTCAGCCGCTTAGCTTGTCGCACTTCTTGTTTGAGCTGCATCATAAACTTCATGCGATTAGGCAAATGCGTTAGCGGGTCGAAATAGGCTAAGTGCGTAAGCTGCGCTTCATTCTCTTTCTGGGCAGAAATATCGGCAAATACCGCGACAAAATAACGCACATCACCGACTTCGTCATAAATCGTACTTATGGTGATATTTTGCGGGAAAATAGTGCCATTTTTACGCCGATTCCAGATTTCACCATTCCACTTACCGTTTGCCAACAGGGCATTCCACAGTTTGTCGAAGAATGTTTTATCATGGCGACCCGAGCTAAAAATCCGCGGATTCTGACCGATCAGCTCATCCCTAACATAACCTGTGATCTCAAAAAAGGCGCCGTTAACGTCGGTAATATTGCCGTGCCTGTCGGTCACAACCACACCTTCGACCGAGTTTTTAAACACATTGGTCGCCAATGTTAGCTGCTCTTCAACCGCTTTATGCTTGGAAATATTGCGAGTCATACCGATAACGCCCACAAATTCACCGTGGGGATTTAAGGTTGGGAGTTTAAGCGTTTCTAACCAAAGATGATTTTTAGTTTCACCGCCATCTAAACACTCAGCGACAATAATAGGCATGCCAGACTCGATAGCGAGCCTATCACCCTCTAGGAAAATATCCGCAATATCCTCACCAAAAAGTTCGGCATCGGATTTACCGACAATCTCGCTGCGGGGCATTTCCCACGCTTTTTCGACGCTGCGATTACAGAGAGTGTAAATACCAGCGGCATTTTTCATCCAAATATGTTCTTCAAAACTATCGATAAAACTTTGTAAGTCGACCGTATCGATATTCGATGGCGCACCTCGGCTTAATGCTTCTGCCGCACTGTGTTGGCTTAATATCTCGCCTAGCCGGTGTTGAATGCTATCGCTGATAAGCTTGGCAAGTCGCAGCGTTTTCGAATCTACGCCTTGAGCCTCATGGTGATAAAAACATAAAAAGCCAAAATTTGCTCCAGATGGCCAAGCGAGAGACAAACAAATCACACTGCCAATTGTGCTACAACTTCGCCAATCTGGGTGCTGCCGAGTATCTCTGATCAATTGCGACTGACTGACTAGCTCAGTTAACTCTGACACAGATAATGACGAGGTAATTTGATGGTAAGCTAATCGCGGTAATACCGAAATCGACTCGTTTGGGCTAATCAACTGTTCTTGGGCTAACTGAGCATCAGCGGAAGTTTCAAACGTATTGGAGGAGAGTGTCGATGTCGTATTTGAAGGAACAACTTTTGACTGTGTAGCTATTGATGATGTCGCCGCTGATAATGTTGCACTAGGTAGGGTTTTCGCCGAGTGATTGCCGCTTAAATGACAGAGTAGTGCCTGGATTTCACTGCCAGCCGCAGAATCTGAACTTAACATACTGCTAAGTTCACCCGCAGCATTCCATGCTATTAATATCGCTTTACTGTTCGATATCTCGGCAACCAAGTTTAAATCTTTCAACCAGTTATCAAGATCTTGCTGCGAAATAGGTACATCTATCATCATCTTGCCAACTAACACCTAGTTACTGCTCAATCGACCCACGGTAAAAAACACCATAAGACCCCAAACGCATGCTCAAATTAGCCCCAAAGGGAAAGCGTTAATCAAGCGGTAAAACATCATAAAATTTTACTTTTAACATCAATTCACTACATCTCAATTGGCGCCAATCTTAGCTATCAAAACGTCCCCATCATAGCCACCTTTTAAGGCTGGAGAGGTCAAACCATCAAGGTTAGATAGATTTTCCGAGACCACTCAAAGTGCCGTAGTACAGTAAGGCGCCGCTGACATTACCTTTGCTACTTTAGCACAAAATTTTCGAGTCAGTATTAGGATAAGTTTATTACGTAACAATTAGTTAGACTTAACCGATTAAGCCTGTTCGCAATGCCACAGCGCTTTGTTAGCTGCAGATAACTATCCCTAAAGACATAAATCAGCAATAACGGAGTTTTGATTGACAAAAATGCTATCTTATTGTCTACAATGAAAATAATAAGGCTGAAAAAACAAGGATATTTATGCCCACTGACGTCGTATCAAGCCAAGCCACCCTACTCGACAGTAAACAACTGTATCGCATTTGCGAACTCGACCAATTAAGTACAGATTGCCAGTCCACAGCCGAGCTCACTCCACTTGATGATATTGTCGGCCAAGAACGTGCCCAGCAAGCGGTAGAGTTTGCAATGGGGATTAAAGAAAAGGGCTATAACATTTACGCCATCGGCCAGAACGGTCTAGGCAAACGGACCATGATGCTGCGTTATTTAAGCCGTCACGAGCCAAGCGATCACACGCTATACGACTGGTGTTACGTGGTTAATTTCGATGATACTCGCTGCCCTAAAGTACTTAAACTCGCTGCTGGTACTGGGCTTGAATTCAAAAAAGCCGTCGAAAAGTTGATGCTTAAACTTGTCAAAGCTATGCCTTTAGCCTTTGATAATGAAATGTATTATGCCCGCACCGAAAAGCTAAAAAGCCAGTTGGCACAGAAGCAAGAAGTCGCACTCACTGAATTAACCGAAGAAGCAAAACAAAAGGGCATCAGCCTCAGTTTGACCATGCAGGGCGACTATCAAATGTTAGCCCTCAATGGTGAAGAGCCCCACGACGAAGCCTCATTCGAAGCCTTGACCGATGCTGAACGCAGCCAATTTGAAAGCAATATCAATGGCCTAGAAGTGAAACTGCGCGGGATTATTCGCCAAATCACAGAATGGGAAGAAGAATTTAGCGACAAGCAGCAAGAGCATGACGAGCAAGTCGCCAAAGAAGTGTTAATCCATTTTATTAAGCCACTTAAAGATAAGTTCAAACATCAGCCAGAAGCGCGCACTTTCTTAACCGGTATGCAGGCGGATATCTTAGATAATCTGGATATTTTCTTAGAAGAAAGCGAAGAACAATTGGGCCTAGCCTACGCTTCCCTAGAAAAGAAAATGCCCCGTCGCTACCAAGTTAACGTTTTGGTCGGCCAAGGCACTCAAAAATTCCCCATAGTCGTCGAAGAAAGCCCGAGTTATCACAGCCTATTTGGCTATGTGGAGAACGCCACATTTAGAGGCACAGTGTTCACCGACTTCTCGCTTATCCGTCCCGGCAGCCTGCACAAGGCGAATGGTGGCGTGTTATTAATGGATGCCGTTAAAGTATTAGAGCGCCCTTATGTGTGGGACGGACTAAAGCGCGCCCTGCGTTCACGCAAACTGGATTTAAGCTCACTCGAACGGGAAGTGTCTCTATCGGGTACGATTTCCTTAGCGCCCGAGCCTATCCCCTTAGATGTGAAAATCATCCTGTTTGGCGATCATGAAACCTATCAGCTGCTGCAGCACTATGATCCTGATTTTAGTGAGTTATTCCGTGTTACCGCCGATTTTGAAGATGTGATGGACAGAACCGCGGCCTCTGAGGCGCACTATGCCCGCTTTATTTCGAGCATAGTCCACGACAACAACATGCTGCACTGCGATCGCGCCGCCATAGCGCGCATCATTGAATACAGCTCGCGGGAAGCCGAGGACCAACAAAAACTGTCGCTACACTCGGCCAATATTGCCAACCTGCTGCGGGAATCAAACTACTGCGCTAAATCGGCGGCAAGTCAGCAAATTTTAGTGCCGCACGTTGAGCAAGCACTGCGAAATCAAGAGCAAAGAGTCTCGCGTCTGCACGATAACATAATGCAGAGCTTTACCAACGGCACCACCTTGATCAGCACTCAAGGCAAAGTGGTTGGACAAATCAATGCCTTATCCGTCATTTCGACCTCAGATCATCAGTTTGGTATGCCCAATCGCATCACAGCAACCACTGCCTTTGGTAAGGGTGAAGTGATGGATATCGAACACAGAGTCAAACTTGGGGGGCGCATTCACTCTAAGGGCGTGTTGATCTTAACCGCTTATTTAGCCTCAGTGTTAGGTAAAACAGCGCAAATCCCGCTCACCACTTACCTTACCTTCGAGCAATCTTACAGCGGCGTGGACGGCGATAGCGCCTCAATGGCCGAATGTTGCGCCATTATCTCGGCCATTAGCGAGCAAGCACTAAGGCAAGATATTGCCATCACAGGTTCGATGAACCAGTTTGGTGAGGCCCAGCCCATTGGCGGCGTGAATGAGAAAATCGAAGGCTTCTTCGATGTTTGCAAAATTAAAGGCCGTACGTCAGATCAAGGGGTGATTATTCCTGCTTCGAACATGGCTAACCTTATGCTACGTAAAGACATTGTCGATGCAGTAGCGCAAGGTGAGTTCCACATTTGGGCCATTACTCATGTGACTCAAGCCATGGAGTTGCTGCTTGGTAAAACCGCAGGCAGTTTGTCGCAAACGGCCACGCCTAGCCAAGGGCAATATTCTCCCGAGAGCATTTTCGGCATTGCCCAGCAAAAGCTCACCGCACTTAGATCCTTAGTTAAAGCGGATTAAATAAAAACGCGAGAGAGACAAAAAAAAGGGTTAGCCAATGCTAACCCTTTCTTTATTAAGCTATTAAGTGAAATTACACTAAGCTTGCTAGCATTTCGTCGCTGTAAGGCACAAGTTCAACGCCATCACGCACGCGAGCAACATAGTCAGGGTTAGCAATGAATGGACGACCGATAGCAATCAAATCGAACTTATTCGCTGCAATCGCTTCACTGGCAGTTTCAGCGCTGTAGCTTCCCACTCCCACTAAGGTTTTGCCATAGTGTGCGCGCACATAGCTTGAAGCTCTGCCGCCAAGATAGTCGAATTCCATACTGTCATCGAAAATCCCAATATGCACAAAGGCGATATCACGCAACTCTAACTCAGGTAAGAAATAATCGAACACTTCGCGGTCACGGCTATCTGCCGCCATATTGAAATAAGCCCCTGGTGAAATCCGCAGACCAGTTCTGTCTTTGCCGATACGAGCCACAACAGCGTCGACAACTTCAAGCGCAAAGCGGGACATATTGGCAGGAGTGCCACCGTATTCATCTGTGCGGCGATTGCTGTCATGGTGTAAGAAAGTGTCAATCAAATAACCATTTGCACCGTGGATTTCGACGCCATCGAACCCCGCTTCAATGGCATTTTCCGCCGCTTTGGCGTAATCACGCACTAGGCCTTGAATATCCTCAAGTGTTGCAGGTTTTGGCGTAACATAAGTTAGCTCACGCATTCTTGGCACGCTGCCTTCAATCTTCTGGGCTGATGCCGCAAGCACATCGCCACCACCGAAAAAGTGTGGGTGAGCAACACGGCCCGTATGCCATAACTGCACAAAAATCTTACCGCCCTTGGCATGTACCGCATCGGTCACTTTACGCCAGCCAGCAATTTGCGCTTGAGTAAAAATGCCAGGAGTATTTGGGTAACCTTGGGCATCAGGACGAATAATAGTCGCCTCAGTGATGATCAAACCCGCTTCGGCGCGGCGTGCATAGTAGGCAACCATATCATCGGTCGGCACTAAATCGGCATCGGCCATACAACGGGTCAAAGGTGCCATTAAGAAACGATTGTTTAAGGTAATAGTGTCATTTAGCGTGTAGGTTTCGAACAGATTTGCCAAGGAATTTGGCGTGGTGTGTGTGGTCATTTTGTCAGTCCCATTCTTGAATATGCGTTCAAGATATTATTATTTGAATGATCATTCAAGTTAATTTTTGAATGTTCGTTCAACATTAGGTAGAATTCAGCCTAAGCGTTTCTATACAAGTGAATTAAATTCGATGCGTAATGCAGAGTTCGACCGAGAACAGGTACTTCGCGGCGCTATGGCCGCCTTCATGCACAAGGGTTACACCAAAACTAGCATGCAAGATCTAACTCAAGCCACGGGATTACATCCGGGGTCGATTTACTGTGCTTTTACCAATAAACGCGGCTTATTAATCGCAGCCATCGAGCAATATCAACTCGACAGAAATGCGCAGTTCAACAGCCTATTCGCTAATAGCGAAAATGTGCAAACAAACTTAAAAAATTATTTAAATCATATTGTTGCTGAATGTTTGAGTTGCGACAGTGCCCAAGCTTGTTTATTGACCAAGGCATTAAATGAAGTGGCTGAGCAAGATGTTGAGATTAGAGATATCATCAATCAGTATCTGCAATCTTGGCAGCAAGCGCTAACGCAGCAATTTACGCGCGCAGCCCAGCAAGGATTGTTACGAGGCCACCGTAGCGACGAGCAAAGAGCCCAATATTTTATGATGGGAATTTATGGTTTAAGAACCTTCGCCCACACCCATCCAGATGCCAAAACCCTACAGCATCTTGCCGAACGCTTGCTGACTGAAGTCTGCCATTAAAACCAGTTAATCGCCTCAATGACAAATCTCTGGGCGACTAAATCGACACTGGCTATGAATACCACTGCTTAGTGGGTAATCGCTCAGATGTCATTGAGTGTTGAGCTATTGAGGATCAGTTATTAAGTTTGACGTTTTAGAAGCTAACGCCATGCAAGCCAGTGAAGGGCAGTGAATAGTTCCGACATTATAAAAAGAGTAAAAGAAGTATTGCTTGGAAGATCGGGACGACTATTTTTGCAAGGCTATTATGCGTCCCAAATATGACGACTTTTGAATGGCAAGTTATTGAATACTTGTTTCATTTCAGCCTAAGTTAACCTGAGCAAACACCCGCTCGCCCAATGAGTTGAGTATCTTACACTCACCTTCGAGTACGGCAATGATCGATTTTCCCTTACGAAAACTTGCCGGTATCATCACACGTCCAGCGTCACTCACAGGTAAATCAGCTAGCACAGCATTGTGCATAATTAGCCCTACGGGCGCATCATAATATAGAACAGTAACAGTCGCTTGATTTGCTTGCATCACATTTAACTCACATTAAGCAGCGTCTGCTGCGTTGTTTTACATCGCAAGAGAGCTCCCTGTCCTCTACCAATTAAAATATCCCCAAAGATATTTTAAACACTTTTAAATCAAATGATTAAGGTCTTATTTAATTTTTATATTTTTATTATGGTGCACAACACTGTCTCTAACTGTGCATCTTGAGCTATTTAAGCACTTCAGCAAAAAGATGCCAATCTATTTCTATTATGTTAATCAATTACCCATCAAGGATCACATATGCAATACATCCCAAGGTGCGTTTTTATGCATTTTTTAGAGTAAATAACCTAAATGTGATGACTTTACTTAGCCTTAAATCCCACCCTAAATCCGCCCCAATGTTTACCATTCACAAAAATAGGCACTGACAAGTCGTGCATCACTTCGCCCGTATCCCGTTTGTAGGTTTGCAGTAATACAGGCTCGGTATGAGCGCCACAGCGGATGCCAGTCGGATCATTAAACAAACGTTTGGTTCGATTATGCACCATATCAACTTCGACCTTACCCGTCAGTGCTTGGCTAAAGCGTTTATTATGAGTCGGGAAATAACCTTTTTTATCAACGGCTCCCGCATAGATTATTTCGCTGTGTTTTGCCAGAATGGGTTCTTGAATCGTTGGAAAATGCTGATCGGTATAACGATCGAAAGCTGTGCTGTATTTTTGCGGCTGAGTATTGGCAATCGGTTGGTATTTAGGATTAAACAAATCCGCCTCACTAAAACTGCCGCTGGCTAAACCTTGTGCTAACTTGTCACCACAGGCTTTAGCGGCGGCATTAGCCAATTGCAAAACTTGCTGATCGAAGGTTTGTGTATCCCATTTAGACAGCGCTTTAAAAATCCCCTCAGTGGTCAAAGATAAGGTAAAGGCCTGCTCGGATACGCTATGACTCTGTTTACCGGTTAAATTTAACGAATCACGGATTTGAGTCACCGAGCTGCTAATGTCATTAGTGGTATTGTTATATTGTTTGAGCGAATCCTCCATGTCACCTAAGGCATGGGCCGATTGGGTCACTGAGGCCGAAATCTCAGTGAAGTGCGCGTCTAACTCACCCATGGCGGTGACCACATCGGCAGTTTGCGTTACGACCCTTTCCATCAGTCCAGAGGTTTTATCGGTTTCGCTGCGGATTTCTAATAACATCTTACCGATATCTTGGGTCGCACCCGCGGTTTTACCCGCAAGGCTGCGTACTTCGTCAGCAACGACAGCAAAACCTCGACCCTGCTCTCCCGCACGAGCTGCTTCGATGGCCGCATTTAACGCCAACAAATTCGTTTGTTCTGCAACAGAGTTAATCACTTCGGTAATTTTTTGGATTTCTTCGGCTCGCGACTTAAGCGACTGTACTTGTTCGGCGGCGGTATCAATATCCGTACTCAGTGAACGAATGGCCGCTACACCTTTTTGGGCTTGGCTACGCCCCTGCACGCTAACACGCTCGGCCTCTTGTGCCTGACCTAAAATATCGGCGGCATTATCGCCAAGTTGGGCCGTAGTGTGACTCAATTGCCCAGCAGCAACCGCAATGGCACTGGCATGCTCACCATTTGATTCAATGGATTTGTTCAGTAAATCAATAAAATGTGACACTTCAGCCGAACCAATAGCAATCTTACTGGTTTGCACACTGATATCATGGGCGGGAAGGCTTTGCTCTTGTAATACCTTAGTATTTGCCTCATCGGTGTTGAGCTTAGCCTTAGTTGCGCGCAAACACACCCACACCACTAAGCCAGAGGTGATTGCGCCCAAGATCAGCGCCTGCACAATGCTCGGAAGATGCAGTCCCTCGAGCAATAAACTTCCCAGAGTAATCAGCATGAAACTGATGAAAATTAAGGTTTTTTGTTGTATTTCCATATACTTCCCGTAACTGAGCAAGATAAAAATGAAAGGGAAATGCTAAAAGTCGAATCATTAGCCCTCGTTCAGCCGCTATCGATTACAACTGACTAGGAAGGACTCACCATGATAACGCTCAAGATTTATAGTTTTAGTCTATTTCTCTGAATAAGCTAGAAAATTTATCTCGCTAGATAAACAAAGTAGCAGCTAACTATCATCAACAGTCTCGCGTGTGTATGGCATTAGACATTAGTATTAATTTCGCGTGATTTAGTCTTAGTTCATTCTCAAGTTTACCCCATCTGAAAAAGCCAACTTTGCCCTGAAATGCGTGCCCCGTCGCCTTCTCGGTAATAAATCACATAGGGACGACTGCACTTATGCCAAGAAAACTGCTAATATCGGCGCAATTTTTTTGAGCTAACGAGATCAAGATGGGCAGAGCATATCAAAACAAGAAAGAATCCATGGCGAAAACAGCCGGTCAAAAAACCCGCATTTATTCACGCTACGGTAAAGAGATTTACGTCGTCGCTAAGCAAGGCGGCGTTGAACCCGATGGAAACTTATCACTGCGTCGCTTGATTGAACGCGCTAAGAAAGACCAAGTGCCAGCGCATGTTATTGAACGCGCAATTGAAAAAGCCAAAGGCGGCGGCGGTGAAGATTATGATACCGCCCGTTACGAAGGTTTTGGTCCTGGCAACTGCATGGTTATTGTTGACTGCCTAACCGATAACGTAAAACGTACCTTCACCGAAGTGCGTCAAGCCTTCGTGAAAAACGATGCCAAACTCGGCGGCCCAGGCACTGTTGGCCACATGTTTGATCATCAAGCCGTATTCGTGTTTGCGGGCGATGACGAAGATGCAATTTTAGAGCTGCTGATGATGGCTGACGTTGATGTGAGCGATGTAGAGCTGGAAGATGGCTTAATCACAGTTTACGCGCCGCACACTGAGTACTTTAAGGTCAAAACTGCACTGACCGAAGCGATGCCAGACGTTAACTTCGAATTCGACAACATCACCTTCGTACCGCAGGACATGACTAAAGTTGAAGGTGAAGATGTGGCTATGTTTGAAAAGTTTATCGCCGCTTTAGAAGATTGTGATGACGTACAAAACGTCTATCACAATGCGGAAATTGAAGACTAATCACCACTTTCGCCTGAAATAAAACGCAGCCCTATGCTGCGTTTTTTGTTTATAGGTCAATACATTAAGCGTTAATGAAACAACCGTGAAACCCTAACGGCAATACCCTGTTCATTTGAGCCGAAGCGATGGGGCCCGCACTGATGTCACTGGCACGAAACAAAGACAAACCTGACAGTGCATTGTGGTAATCGAGCCAAGTCATCAACAAATAGGCTTCATGCTGCTCAGTGGCGGGGATATAGAGCGGCTCTTCGACAATCTTGCCTTTGCCAAGATAAAACGCGCTATAGCTCGTATCGCTAAGTGTATCCTCACCGTGCTGGCTACTGTCTTTTGCATTATGAATACAATACAGAGTATTACTCAGTCCTGATTCAGATTCGGCTTCTGCTTTATATTTAAAGTTAGAGCTGGAGTCAGCGTTAGCAACAGAATTTGATCTTGCTCCGACGCCAAATAGCGGGACAAAATCCGAAGCTCCGCCCGTTTTCTCAGCAAGCTCTTTATTGCTCTTAGTGTGCTGCGCAAACTGGGGGAACTCCATCATCACGCCGCTGCGGTTAATACGTGCAGAGGAAGGCAATGTCTCCGCAAACTGCGTTTTGCTAGCTGCTGTATGTGTTGCCGTCAGCGGTACAGTGATCGTCACTAACTCGGCATGGGGTGTTTTTGTTTTACGCTCCCCCGTCAGTAGCCCCTTCATCCCTTGCGTTAAAATCGCCGAATTGGGATAGAGGCAAAGTTGCACTGACAGTTCGTCATTCTTCTCAATGGCTTGACCAAAGTGAAACACAAATCCAGCAGGCAGCGGGTGTAACTGGCGCGCTTTAAAGTCGGCTTTGTCGATAACCAGTAATTGCGATGGCAATTCGGGGCGCCATTTAAAAGCATCGATATAGGTTTCGCCCTCTTCATACACGCAAGATGAAATATAAAACACTAGCTTATTCTCACTCTGCGCAAAGGCATGTAAGTAACTCGCCTGCGGTAATTCAATCACTTCCATTCTGGCAATGCTGTCATCGGCTGCCACTTGATACACAAGTAATTGCTTCTCGCCGCCAACATACCAGACACCAAAATTCCACAGTCCACCTTGTCCATCATCGAGTGGATGGGCGGAAAAGGGTAAGCCCTTAAACTTGTCGCCAAAGCTTTTAACACCGAGCGTAGTTAAGGTCTGCGCATCGAGTCGATAGGGTGAACCCGCTTCCCACAAAGCGAGCAACTCGCCGTGGCGCGGTAATAAACTGGTGTTAGCCACATTCAAGTCATCGTTATTGCGAATAGGCAAAGCATTGGGGATCACTGTGCCTGCGGTGGTGTACTTAAACGCGCCAGCGGCCTCCTCCACTTTAAACTTCTTTGTTTGGATAAACTTAGCCTGATGCTGAATTTGCCCATTGACCACACTAAACTGCTGCACCATGCCATCGCCGTCGAACCAATGTTGATATGCCTTACTCGCCCGAGACATTTTCGCTGGCCCATTACGATATAGATTGCCGCTCAATTGCGCTGGCCACTCGCCCGAAACCTGCATAGTGAGCGGCTGATAGTCGCCTTCCGCCCCGTTAAAACCTATAGCCCATGGTGCACGGGCGACCGCTTGTGCGTTATCCAGCGCCAGTAATTTATCCACTGAACTTGCCCAAACCGCGGTCGTCATGAGGGCGGCAGAGCCTGCTAGAAATTGACGTCTATCCATGGTGCAGCCCTCCCTTAACGAATGTGTACAGTGATTTGCGCATCGGCCTGCAGGCTAAAACTGGCGTCTTTAAAGCTCGCAGGCCCGAAACTACCGGCGTTATTGCTAAAACCATAGCCTTCACTCGGCACACCTAACATATTGGTATCTAAGCTATGGTTGTTGTTTTCATCGTGGAAGACCTTAACCGCATATTGACCATCGGCGAGATCGCTAAATACCAGTCTGTGCTCTGTCTTAGTGACGGGCTTTATCATAGATGCGCTAGGATTATGGCCTGCTGCGTAATCCTCGGCATTGGCATAGAGCGCCACCATCAAGGCGCCGGTTTGTACTTGAATATTATCGATATCCACAGTCAGGGTATGTGTCTGGCGGTCTGTGGACATGGCGCCTGCAGACATGCTTCCTGCAGACAAGAGCAAACAAGCTAAGCCTGCGCCCCAAACTGCTGATAACGTCCTTTTCTTCATATTGGTTTGAAAAAAGGGTGTTTTTGCCATAGTTGAGTTCACGTGTTTCATGTCTTACTCCTGCTTTTTGCGCTGATAAGTGATTGCGATGGAGTTAGCTTAAAAAATCACAGGACTAAAAACAGGTGCCAAAAGTCATGAAACAAGAATTTAACAAGATGACTTTTGGCATAGTGACATCTGGCGCTGATACCTTAGAATGGTCGGCAGAATTGGATTAAGGAATCGTCATTCGTGCTAGAAAATCGATTAGCGAAAGAAGAAAATATGTTAATTGCCGCAGGAGTGCTCACTTGGGCATTAGTGGCTTGGGTTGGGATAAATCAAACCGCATTGCATACATGGCAAGGCATGCTCAATGCCACGCTTTATGGGCTGTATTTAATGGCATTTATACTGATAGCTACCGATAAAGTGGCGCATAACAATATGCGGTTTCGTCGCCTTGCCACACTAGCAATGCCGTTGATTGTGTTGAGCTTATTGCTCACGGTAAACCATGCATTGCTGCCGATCCTCTTCGTTATTTGGGCGTCACTCTTGCCTGAGTTTTTCAATCGCCGCCAAGCTATTTCACAACTGCTGCTAGCCAACCTTGTTTATTACGCGCTGCTGCAATGGCAATGGCATGAGCAAAGCAATGTGTTCAATATTTTGATCTATCTTGGCTTTCAACTCTTTGCCTACAGCAGCAGCCAGGCAAGGCTTTCCGAGCGTCAATCTCGCTTGATACAAGAACAACTAAACCAACAGCTCATCGCCACTCGCGCCCTACTTAGCCAAGCCAGCGAACAGCAGGAAAGATTGCGGATCTCCCGCGATTTGCACGACATTCTCGGCCACCAGCTCACAGCACTCTCTCTGCAATTAGAAGTACTGAGTCATAAAGCGCCAGAAGACCTCAAACCTCAAGTTAATCAAAGTAAATCCTTAGCCAAAGAGCTACTTGAAAGTATTCGCGCCGTCGTCAGGGCGCAAAGAGTGCAAGTCGGATTGGATTTAGTCCCCCCTCTAGAGGCGTTGATGACCCGCTTACCCAGCGTCACTCTCACCTGCAATGCGATGAAACCACTACAATCAGCCGAACTGACTCAGGCACTACTGTTAGTGCTGCAGGAAGGCATCAGCAACGCCGTGCGCCACGGCAAGGCGAATCAACTGCAACTGAGCATGGAAGACTCCCAAAGCGCATTGGTATTGCAACTGCGCGACAACGGCATGGGGCTAACACGGGGAACCGCACGAAACGTATCAGCTAAAAACGGCACAGAGCTAAACGGTACAGGGCTCGGCGGCATGCAGGAAAGGCTACAACCCTATAATGGCAAGGTGCAGCTAAGGGCGAATGACTCGGCGCCCGGCTGCCAACTCACTCTCACACTCCCTGCACTCGCTTAATTTTTATTAAAAACGCTTTGGAATCAATATGGATATGCAAAACAACATCATCAGTGTCGGCTTAGTAGAAGATCAACAATTGGTTCGCCAAGGGATCGCTAGCCTGCTCGCTATTTCCGACAACATTCGCGTGTTATGGCAGGCCGAAGACGGCCAAGATGCACTCAAACAGCTTGCCAGCAATCCCGTCGATGTGCTGCTCAGTGATATCCGTATGCCAAATCTTGACGGCATCGCCATGCTTAAACAGATACGCCAAAGTGCCAATCGCTTACCTGTCATCATGTTGACCACCTTCGACGACAGTGAGTTATTCCTTAATAGTTTACAGGCGGGAGCTAACGGCTTTTTGCTCAAGGACGTGTCACTCGATAAGTTACTGCACGCTATCGAAACTGTCGCCAAAGGCGGCTACTTGATTGAGCCTTCGGTACTCAAACAGATGAGTGAGCCTAAAGCTGCACCTAGCGTTGGGGTAACTAGAAATGAATTATTGTCGGAACGGGAGCGGGAAATTCTCAGTTTTATGGCGGGCGGCTTCTCCAACAAAGAAATCGCCAATGCGGTATTTTTAGCGGAGGGCACAGTAAAGAATCATGTCTCTAACATACTCACTAAACTCGATTGCCGAGACCGCACCCAAGCTGTACTCAAGGGCTTACAACTGGCGTTAATTTAACCCATTAGCATTCTGGAAAAAATCATAGCCAACAAAAAGGGCCAGTTAAGGCCCTTTTTGTGCTCATCTAAGGCGGTGAGTAATGACTAAAACCTAACGAAGCTCCATCTCTTGGATAATTTCATGGGCAATGGCTGGCGTTGTGCAGCTCGGGGTTTCATGTAAATCTGCTTTTAATTGACCTTTACGGTGCTTAAGTGCTGCATCTAATTTTTTCGATGCGGCCTTGATAGCTGGGTACATCACCTCATCGGTACCCGAAGCGGAAATGCGGCTGCCTTCATAATTGGTTCGAATTTCAACCTGATACTCGCCATGCTCTTTCGCAATAATGATATCCAGTGCGATCAGAGAGGGAAAATGAGTGGCGATCTTAGCAAATTTCTCGTTAACATCTTCTCTAATAGAATCAGTAACATCGACGTGGTGACCAGAAATATTTATTTTCATAGGTTGTCCCTTTTAATGTCATTACTTTTATTTTCGCTTCACTACTAGAGCTTGGGGCATACAGAATAAAACACAAGGGATATTGGCAAATATTTCGATCAACTCAGGTATTAGCATCGCCTAAATGTGACAGCCATCAAGAAGTTGAAAATAAAACTGTCTGAAAAATGCGATTAAGTGATTGATTTATAACCAGGCGTTGATAGTAAATCAATCACAAAATTCAATGCGACCTAAAGTAAATACACTTAATATTTACGTTGCACACTCTGCTGCCAAAACTGTTGTGACAGATGATGCGTCTTAGTCGATAGACGCGACACTTGGTCGCCCCGCGCCGCCGCATCGAGCGTCTGCTCTAAACTCTGCTGAGCCAAATCGCTGATCACATGAATAGCACGACTGATTTCAGCGGCCACTGAGGTCTGCTGGGTCATAGCGGCGGCATTATCATCACTTAAGGAGTTAATCCTTGATATAGATGAAAGCAACTCGCCAAAAGCAACACTGGCTTCCTGCGCTAAGCCGACCGAACGTTTAACCTGCTCTTGTCCCGCCATCATAGTCGAAGTCGCCCTTTGAGTACTTTCCCTAAAGCGGCTAACAATTAATTCGATTTGCGAGGTAGATTGGCTAGTACGGCTCGATAATTGTCTGACTTCATCGGCCACCACGGCAAAACCGCGGCCACTGTCCCCTGCCCGCGCCGCTTCAATTGCCGCATTTAAAGCTAACAGATTAGTTTGATCGGCAATGGCACGTATCACCTCAAGCACTTGGTGAATTGCACGGCTATCTTCTTCAATCGTTTGAACCACATCGGAAAAGTGACTCACTTGCACACTCAACTGATGAATCGCCTCTATGACAGTTTCTAAACGTGAATGACCACGTTGAGCCGCCTCGTGGCTCGACACCATTTCAGAGGCGGTGCGGTGAATATTGCCCGTCACTTCGGCAAAACTGGCGCTCATCTGCTCCATCGCTGTTGCAGCCTGTGTCGTTTGCTCACTCTGGCTATCGGCGTGCTCCCAAGTGTTGGTAATGGTTTGTTTAAGATTGACACTTTGAGATTGAATTTCACTGGCAGAATCCGCCATGCGGCCGACAACGCCACCAATTTCGGTGATCAAAAAGCGCAGAGCAAGATCCAATTTTCCAATCTCATCTTGGCGGCCGGTATACACGCCCGTCGCCACAGGATCGTCAATAATATTAGTCGCCATCGACACGAGTTTTTGCAGCGGCTGCATCAGGAAATACCATGCTAGGCACGCTATCGTCATCCCCGCAATTGCAGCACCAATGGGAGAATAGCTGGCAATCATTGTCGTAGTCATAATCGAAATCAGCATGGCCAGCAGTATCTTACCACTGAAACCTAGCCTATCTTTGCGCAATGCTTTAGGTTGCTTGCCCTGATTTATATCGCTGTAAATACGCTCGGCAGCTTTAATTTGCTCAGGGGTCGCTTGACGGCGAACAGATTGATATTCGTGAATTTTACCGTCTTCATACACAGGTGCGACATAGGCATTTACCCAGTAATAACCGCCATTTTTAGTGCGATTTTTAACGATACCCATCCAAGGTTTACCCTGCTTAATTCGCTCCCAAAGGATCTTAAACGCAACTGCGGGCATATCTTGATGACGCACTATGTTATGGGGATTCCCTTGCAACTCAGCAGCACTAAACTCGCTAATCTGCGAAAAAGTCTGATTCACATATTTGATGTTTCCCTTCAAATCCGTCGTGGAGAGTAAAATCGCATTATCTGACAGGTGTGTTTCACCATTCTTAGAGTTTTTATGCATAGGGTTATCAGGTTAGGTCTAGGTAAAAAAGATAACGAGCATTCTGCCAAAACGTCAGAACATCAAAATTGATAAAGCTCACATAGGCAGCACAAAAATTAACCTAATGCTAAACAAGCAGTAACCACTAGATACACAATAATAAATTAAAACAAACAACTGTGACGAAGCACTCGTTACTTCTACATCGATTTAAGCAAAACAGTCCAAGATCACATTTTTACATTCGAATCTAAATGATATCGTTTATCATTTGAATTAACTAAGTTATACTTCTCGCGGTTAGCTATTCACTGTTATAGGAATGCATTCGCCATTAAGCCGAGTTTTCTGTGGTTAAGCTAGAAAGCTCAAGCACACTTTGCAGAATTAACCGTAACGAATAGCCATAACGGACCCATATTGGCTCGAAATGAGAAGTGGCACTTATGTCTAATACACCCGCGTTTGAAACGTCAACGCAATCATCTGCAGTGCAAACGCGCTCTTTCTCACTGATTTCACGGGGGGGTGTGCAAATTGCGCGATGGTTTAAACAAGAACAGTCACAATTTGCCGTCAAAGTCTTTGCCCGCGCGAGCGCTGCACTGCTGGCGGGTTATATTGCGGCGGCTACCTTGGCTTGTCTGCTCACCGTCGTGCTACCTATGCCCCGCTTCGAAAGCACAATAACGGCCAATATGTTGGCTTTTCTGTTTTATGCCATCGCCATTATTTACGCCTTTTGCGTACGTAAAACTTGGCATGCATGGCGAGATTTAGGCCTAGTGAGTTTGTTATGTTTTGGGTTGATTCAGGTGTGCGGACAGTAAGATGAAAGAGACATTTTTTAGAACCTTATCTTGGCTACATACCTGGGCAGGTTTGCTCGTGTGCTGGGTGTTATTGTTGATCTTTTTTGCGGGTAGTTTGAGCTATTTCCGCCATGAGATCAGCCTCTGGAACGAACCCGAATTACATCAAGGGGTTTATCAAAACTATCAAGCCGATACACTCGCAAACCAACTTGATAAAGGCCAAGATTATATCGCTGCGCATTCACCCGAATCGGCGCAGCGCTGGATGATAGGTTTTCCGACCGAGCGTAAACCCTTTCAAAGTGTGAGTTGGCAACTACCGCCAGAAAAAGGTCAACGTCGCGGCAAGACCGAAGAACACGTGGCCCTCGCCGATGGCAGCGGCATGGTCGTAGAAGTGCGCGAGAGTCGCGGCGGCGATTTTTTCTATCGTCTGCACTTTGACTTGCATTATATGTCCGCAATTACGGCCCGCTATATCGTCGGTGTTTGCACTATGTTTATGCTAATTGCCCTTATCAGCGGCATAGTGATCCACAAGCGGATTTTCAAGGATATGTTCAGCTTTAGACGCGACAAGGGCGCCCGCTCTTGGTTGGATGCGCACAATGTGAGTTCTGTCATCGCCCTGCCCTACCATCTGATGATCACTTATACAGGGCTTATCACCCTGATGTTAATCTATATTCCGTGGACGGTGGATACCGCCTATTCGGGTGACAACCAAGCCTTCTTAAAAGAGCTGAATCCCGCTAGACAAACCGAGAAGGCCGCGGGGATTAGCGCGCCACAGGTGCAACTGAGTCAATTACTGCCGCAGGTGCAAACCGCTTGGGGCGATGCGCCAATTAAGCAAGTGATAGTGTCATATCCTAACGATCAAAATAGCCAAGTGACCTTTTACCAAAACACAGGTAAAGATGTGACCGATGAGGCCAACATCTTGATATTTAATGGTGTTAATGGCGAGCTTAAATATGCTAGCCCACATGAGGCCTCGGGAGCATCAGCCACCTACGACACTATGATGTCGCTACACACGGCGCGTTTTGCCGCACCGCTATTACGCATATTGTTCTTTTTCTGCGGCTTATTGGGTTGCGCTATGGTCGCAACAGGCACGTTGATGTGGGCCATTCGTCTACGTCAAAAACAACAGAAAGCTATAGATAAAGGCGAGAAACCAAGTTTGGGTTTACGTTTGGTCGAAGGGTTAAACTTCATGTTTATCTTAGGATTACCCTTAGGCGCTGTGAGCTTCTTTTACGCAAATCGTCTGCTATCGACAAGTTTTGCAGGCCGCTCCGAATGGGAAATTCACTGCTTCTTTATCGCGTTAGCGGCAATGGGAGTCTGGGCTTTCTTTGGCCGTTCACGTCGCCAGTGGCAAGCAGCATTAATACTCACAGGCAGTTTGTGCTGTGCACTGCCCGTGCTTAATGCCTTCACATCGCCGAGCAATCTCATCGATAATATTCAATCCCATCAATGGCCTTTAGTCGGATTTGATGTGCTCGCCATTCTACTTGGCGGCGCTATGCTATTTGCCAGTAAAAGATTAACTTTGATTGCCAAAGCCCCCGCTAAGCGCCCAGCAAGACCCGCATCCAATGCGACAAATGCCAAGGCGAATAAGGCGCGCCGCAGCGAGCCAAAAACATCCATCGCCAACGAACTTACCTCGCCGTCTTCATTGGAGGAAGCCAAATCATGATGCCAGAATTTATCCCCGTACTTGGGATCTTAGGCTTGAGTTATCTCTCACTTGCTCTGTTCGCCTTAGCTAAGTTTGGCCATTTTAAGGATGTGTTTAACCGTCCACCAGCACAATGGCAAAGCCATTTACTCACCTTGTTTGCTTGGTTATTACTGGCATTTAGCTTAAGTGCCTGCGCGAGCGATCAAGGCTGGGCCTACGGTAGCATTTTGTTTATGGGGATCATTTCCCTCGCGGCCATGCTGGTTATTCTCACCCTAAGCTACAGTCCACGCCATTTGCCGATTGGTATTGTCGCTGGTAGCGTACTCACAAGCAGTCTATTACTGAGCGCTGGGCTATAACTTTCGTTGCACTAAGCTATAACTTCCTGCTGCAGTGAGCCACAGGTCATGGCTAAGTGCGCACCGCTAGGCTATAGTGCCCTGATGTCCTTCAGATAGGAGAAAATAATGGGCTTTAACTTAACGGTTAACTGGCAAACTTCGCCCGCCGAAGAAGGCGAATTTTGTCGAGACCACAGCATTACATTTGGCAGCGGTCAGACAATTCAAGCCTCGTCGGCACCGGAATACAAAGGCAATGGGCAGAATGTAAACCCTGAGGAAAGCCTGCTGGCGGCGTTATCCTCATGCCATATGTTGACCTTTCTCGCGATTGCGCACCTTAAGCGCTTACCGGTGACGTCCTATGTGGACAATGCCACTGCAGAGCTGGGTAAAAACGACGCGGGCAAGTTGGCCGTCACTAAGATGGTGCTCAATCCTAAGGTCATTTTCGCTGAAGGGGTTGAAGTCAGCCAAGAAACCCTTGAGAAAATTCACGAAAAAGCACATGTAAATTGCTTTATCGCCAATAGTTTAGCGACAGATATCCATATCAAATTTTAAGATTTGTGCTGATATCTACGGCCCGCTAATGGATTCCTAAGCGGGCTTTTTTATTGCCACACCGCAGCTCATCGCCATCACCAAATCTCCGCCGGCCCTCCACTGAGTCTTACCATTCGCACCCCCGAAATTTCTCCATGGTTCAGCTCATATCCAGCTTTTAAACCGTACGATTGGTATAACTTAGAGCTAACTGTTGGAGTTAAACGATGCACATTCAACCAATATAGCGACAGGAACGAGCCAAGGAATTTCGGCGTCAACGGCCTATTACCTAAGCCATAACGAAGACGCGAGAGCGATGACAGTCAATCAGCTTGCCCAACAACAGCAAGTGAACACTATGCAGAACTACGCAGAAACGAGTAAGAATATTAATGAATGGGCATAAAAATGGGTGTTGTCTCGGGAACTAAGAGACAACACCCTAACTTTGTACGCGACTATGTTAACTGAGATACCTTAAATTTCAGTTAAATACTGAATTTAAATATCAATTACTTAGCTTTTATATCCTGTGCCATTCCTTTTGCCGGCATAGGCAGCGCTTTTAAGGCTGGAACGGGCTGCTTAACCAATTCATCCTTTAAATAGTTTATTGCCGTCTCAAGCTGTGCATCTTTACCGTTAAAGGTCGCAAAAGGTAAGTTATCAACTTCGATATCCGGCGTTACGCCATGTCCTTCCAGCACCCAGCGACCATCCATTGCATACTGTGGATACTCCGCCACCCGCGCCATTCCTTTATCGGTCAGCGAGTTTCGCCCAGATAACCACACGCCCGCCCCTGCCGTTTGCTTGCCAATTAGCGGTGCAATACCCAGCGCTTTAATCCCAGCGGAGAAAGTCTCACCGTCGGAATAAGTCAGCTCATCGGTTAACACCACTAAATGGCCGCGGAAGGTTTGCTGCATATTGGTGTTTGGCGTGCCGTGGGTCGGTTGCCAAAACGCCCAAGCGCGGCGTAATAACTTCTCAATAATCCAACTGTCGATATTGCCGCCGCGGTTACGGCGAACGTCGATAATCAACCCGTCTTTATCATAATTGGTATAAAACTCACGGGCAAAACTTTCTATATCGCCGCCACCCATAGCATATAAGTGCAAATAGCCAATCTTGCCCTTACTCGCATCATCGACCACAGCCGCGTTATGGCTCACCCAATCTAAGTAACGTAACTGGCCATCCACCATAGCGCTAACAGGCATGACGATAGTTTTATGGGTTTTGCTGCCACGCTTAAGTTGCAGCAATACTTGCTTGTCCTGTTGATTGCGCAACAGCCGCGTGACATCAGCCACGTTCGCCACTGGCGTGCCATTGATAGCTAGCAGTACATCGCCTTCTTTGGCATCGACTTCGATACGATTTAACGGTGATGCGTTGGCAGGTAACTCAGGATCGTTACTGTAAATGTGCGCAATTTTAACGCCATCGGCAGTTTGCTGTAGGCGCGCACCAAGACTTGCCGCTTTAGCCGCATCGGGATCTTTAGGTAAATCACCGCCGCGAACCTGTGAATGCAATGAATCTAATTCGCCCATCATTTGCATAAAGATATCGTTCAGTTCATTACGGTCAGTCAGGCGGTCAAGCAAAGGTTGATACTTAGCTTTGGTCGCTTGCCAATCGAGGCCGCGCATCTTCTTATCGAAGAAAGATTCCCTGTGCATCAACCAAGCATCTTCAAACATTTGTTGCCATTCAAGCTGGGGAGAAATCGCTAATTGCCATTGATCCGTTTGCACTTTGGCATTATCCGTATCGCCAAGCTTATCGCCACCGTCAACAATCATCAGCGCCTTGTCATTGCTGAACTTTCTTAGCATCAGCTTTTTGCCATCGGCAGAAACCGCATAATGACCAATATCTTCGGCAAAAACCTCGGCCTTAGGTCTCAATGGATCAAACTTGATGGTCATCAGGCTTGGTTCCGCGTCATCACCCATTGCTTGATCAAGCACATAAAGTCTGCCATCGACGGCGCGCAGTTCACTGAAATTGCCTGAATCGACAGGTACTTGCCATAAGCGCTGCGAAATACCTGACCAATCAATTTTCACCGGTTCCGGCTTATCTTTAGCATCGGTTTTGTCGGCTTGGTTAACACTGAGTTCATTGGGCTTACTAAAGGGAAATTTGGCATTGCTAACTAAGGCGATGGCAAAAATTTGGCTGCGTTTATCAAACACTGGGCCCATGTTTCTATCGCCCCAAGGTGAACTTGGCGTAGCGCTAAATTGGCGATTTGACAGGAAATATAGCCACTGACCGTCACTGCTAAAGGTTGGCGAATAAGACTCGTATTTGTCGCTGGTGAGCGTCTCGACCTTATTTTCATCCACAGAGTAAAGGACAATTTGTGGTCTTTGTTTACCGATTTCTGACTTAGTTAGTGCGATAAAACGGCTGTCGCCGGACCAGCGAATATCAGCATAAGGCCCAAGTCCCTCGCCGTTAGTGATGATTTTCTGATTGGTATTTTTCTTTAAGTCGAGCAACCAAACATTGCCATCGTTATCGTCGTGGGCGATAAATCGACCGTCATTGGACAGATTCAAGCTCATTCTTAGGGTATGGCCGTCCTTCGTCAGCTGCTTAGCGCCACTGCTGCCATCAGCGGGGAATTGCCAAATTTCCTGTTGGCCTGTCATATCGCTAAGCGCATAAACCGACTTGCCATCTTGACTCATAATCGCGTTTCTAACTCGATAAGTCCCCGGCAGCGCAACTTGCACTAAGCGCGAACCATCAACACCCGCAATAGCCACATGGCTGCGGGCGGTGATAACCACTTTATCGCCAGCGAGGGCTAAATCGGTAGAGGATGCATAATCCATAGGATCTTTCACCCAGTGCTCACGGCGCTGGGCAAAATCGGACGTGAGTTCGATATCGAGTAATGCGTCTTTCGCGGCCGCAATATCAAACACATGGATATCCGCACCTAACTGGAAGACCACTTTGCCTTGATCCATCCGCGCGCCGCGGACTTGCCAATCTTTAAATTGGGTCAACTGTTTTGCGTCTGAACCATCGAGCGCCATCGACCAGAGGTTGTCGTTACCATCACTGTCGCTGATAAAATACAGCCTGTCTTGCCATAGCATAGGTTGACGCACTGAGCCGTCGTGCTGACCGCTGAGCAACTGGGCTTCGGTTTTGCTACCAAGTTTAAAGCGCCATAATTCGCCCTTTGCGCCGCCACGGTACACTTTGGCGTTATCCCCAGTGACTTGTAGACCAAAGCGGGTGAAGTACACGTATTCGTTGCGATCATCAATCACACCTTCGACCGCATCGGCTAAGGGTAAATCTGTGGTCGTGAGGGTTTTAGGATCGACGCTGCGCAGCATCCAATTATTCGCAGGACCAAAACCACTGTCGGTAGAATATAAAATCTCGCCTTTGGCGGTCCAACCCTGAACACGCACACGGCTATTCTCGAAACTCACCCGTTTAGCCACACCACCCGCAACTGGGATCACATACACTTCGCTCGCGCCTTCATAATTGGCCACGTAAGCAACCCACTTACCATCGGCTGAAATGGTCGCACCTAGCTCCTCTGCGGGTAAACTCGTTAAGCGAGTCGCCGCTTTTTGGCCTAAGGTCTGAGTCCATAAATCCCCTTCAGCGGTAAAGACTAAGGTTTGATCGTGCAGTGCTGGCGCGCGGTAATAGCCTTGATTATTCACTGCAGTGGCAGTGATGGCTTGGGCCGCAGTGAATGTACCTAGGGCAAGCATACAGCAGGCGACAGAATGGCGAAGTTTCATGTATGACCTCTATCCTATTGTTATTTTTAGCAATGGACTCTTTGAATACGAGATTTTGCTAGCAGATTTAGCGAAGAAATTCTTGCCATAGACTTCTGCGAAAAAACGCAATCAAGCCCAAAGCATGACAATTTAGCCCACCAAGCTAGCAGAATTTAATAGAGAGTTCAGTAACTTCGAGCCAGAGAAGTTTTAGCAAATGTGTCACATCTTAAATCGCGGGAAAACAACTGAGTAAAAAACAATCTTCTTTAGCGGAAAACACCAAAGATCATAGCGTTACCCTGTTGCATCACGATAAAAATCATCAGGAGTAAGACAGAATTAGCTAACGTGAGGGCTAATGTTTAGGGCTAGTGTTTAGGACTAATATTAAGAACTAATGTTAAGGGCTAACGTTAAGGCCTGATTACGGGCTGACGTACAGCGTCTTTAGTGGACTGTTTAGGCGGCTCATATTGGATTGTTTCGCCAGTGACATTTGTTGCCATTTATTGATCACACGTGCAATTTCACCGTTATCCATCAAGGCCTTAATCGCATGATTAAACTGCTCTAACTGGCTTGGCGTCATACTCGCTTTGCTGAGCATTAAATGGATATGGTTTTGATCTAACACTAACTTGAGCGGCACTAGCTTAATATGTTGATGCTGACTAGCAATATAAGGCATGGCCATAGTATCGCCGACGATCATATCCCCGCGACCATAGGTGAGCATTTGTACCGACTTATCTGAGTCAGGGCTTAACACCAATAAATGCTCCTGCTCTAATCGATATTGAGATTCTTGATAATCGGCGCCATACCAACCGCTTGAAGGCACAAGCAGGCGTAATTTCTTGGTAAAAATGTCTTCCCACTTATCGACATTAATCTGATCTTTTTGCTCATCGAGCACGAATAAGCGCAGTTCTTCGTCTCGATAATAACTGGAAAAATGCGCATAAGCCTGACGTTCATCCGTCATTGTCGCCCCCATCAACACATCTAACTGTCCAGCTTTCAACATCTGATGCGATCGCTTCGCGGGCACATTGATAAAATTGATTTCGCAGCCGAGATACACGGCAAATGCCCGCATCAGATCCACATCTAAACCTTGGGCTTCTCCTTGGGGATTTTGCCAAGCATAGGGAGGCCAGTCGTTATAACCGACTTTAATGGTTTTATGACAAGGTAAAGGGCTATTAACCTGCAACGCACTTTTGGCGGGCAAGGCTAAAAAAAGCAGCAATAAGACAGGAACGTATTTAAACAATGACATAGGCTAAGTTACTTGCCCCTTAAGTTGGCGATCCTCTCCTGATGAAGATGAAGCAAAACGGTTCAACGTCAAGCTTCCACAGTGTTTTAATACCTAAATAAGCGTAGTTGGCACTTAGACAGCGCGCCATAAACACCAGTCAGAACATAGTAATTAACCTAAATAGGGCGCGGAGAATAGCAACAAATATGAACTGTAGCTAGGGCGTTCAATGTCATCGATTTAATTCACTTAGTCTAAAAACTCAGACTGAATAAATAAGCTCAAGTTAAAGTTAAAATTTAAGCTCGCTAAATCTGACACTTATAAATAACAGCAACAACCTTAGTGGGATCGCCCATATCAGTCTGTAACCAAACGATGTGCGTGCCGCCCAATTGCTCTCCCTGAGCTATGGCAGAATCTTTGGCTTCATCTAGATTATTCTCGCGCCGGCTCACTCCAGTGACGATGGCAAAACTGTCGCAGTGGGTCACTTCAAAATCGTAGGCCACATTTATGCGCCGATATAACTCCCGTTGCTCGGTTGCGCACCCAGAGACTAAAACGCAAACACAGACACTTAATAAGAAAAATCTAGACAAATCACTCAACCCACTGATTAAACACGCGGGTGAACATAAACAATTAAAACCGATAAAATCGTGAACCAGATCACACTTGCATAACCGAATGCAATACAATAAGTTACAAATATTAATTTAATATCATGTAGTTAAACAAAAGTTTTTTTATGCTTGCCTGCAACACAGTTTCATCAATTTATCGTTATCTTGCTTACACCTGTAAAGAGTGCACTTATAAAAAATGCATTTGTAAAAAGTGTACTTATTGGCAATGTATTTATAAAAACGTATTTATCAAAATTGTGCTGATAAAAAAGGGAGCTAAGCTCCCTTCTCTTCTGTAACGTTATGTTATCTCACCGATAGGCTGATACGTTAAGTACAAGCAGCTTAGGTTAAGATTTTGAACAAGTGCGCTTTCAGTCCAGCAAAATCTGCGGGTAACTCTGCAGATAAAATTGTCTTAGTCGCCACCGCCTCAAGCTCGGCCGGTAAGGGTAAGTCTAGCTTTAGCTCCCTATCTACGACATCCTTAAACTTAGCGGGATGCGCCGTCCCTAGAAATATGCCCACTTCGTCGGGCACTAAGGTTAAAGATAATGCCTTAGCCGCGATCGCCGCATGGGGCTCAGACACATAACCTTGAGCATATAACTCGGCTAATGCCTGTGAGGTTTGCTCCTCGGATAAACGGATCCCCACTAAGTTACTCAGTGGCCAGCCTAACTTCCCACAAATCGCTTCCACCCGCGGCCAGTTACTGGGCTCACTCACATCCATCGCATTGGACATGGTCGCTTGAGTCGGATTGGGCTGCCATTGACCATTGTCTAAGTAACGCGGCACAGTATCGTTAGCATTGGTGGCGGCGATAAAGCGTTTAACCGGTAATCCCATGGCTTTGGCAAATAAACCTGCGGTGAGGTTGCCAAAGTTACCACTTGGCACTGAAATCACAGGATCGGCGTCGTGGCGTTGTTTAGACTGGGCAACGGCTTCAAAGTAATAACAAATTTGCGCGAGTAAGCGGCTGATGTTGATAGAGTTCGCCGAGTTTAAGCTCAAACCCTCGCGGACTTCTGGATCATCAAAGGCGCGTTTAACCAGATCTTGGCAGGCATCAAAATCGGACGATACGGCAACTGTATGGATATTCTTGCCCAAAGTCGTGAACATCTTTTCCTGTAGCTCACTGATCTTGCCCTTAGGATAGAGCACCACTACATTGACTTTTTCAAGCCCATAAAAGGCATCGGCAACCGCGGCGCCAGTGTCACCCGAAGTCGCAGTCAGAATGGTTAAGCGTGTGTCGCCGACAAAGGCATTGACGCATTGCGCCATAAAACGCGCACCAAAATCTTTAAATGCCAGAGTAGGACCGTGGAACAATTCGAGGCAAGCGCGCTGCTCATCGACGGCAACCAAAGGTAACTCGAAGTTAAAGGCACGCTCAACCAGTTCATCGACCGCATCTTGGCCTAATTCAGAGGCAAGCCATGCACCGAGCACTTTTTTACTGCGCTCAACGAATGGCAGCGCCAGTAACCCTTCAATATCGTCTAATACGGGTATTTGGGTGGGGAAGAATAAACCTCTGTCTTTACCTAACCCCAATTGTACCGCTTCTTTAAAGCTCACTTTCTGCGAAGGGTGTTTTAAATTATATAGTTCCATGCTAACTCAACCTTTTGATGCTAAAGCTTAAATGCTAATTTGGTGTACTTAGTCTTAGCTAAATTAACGATTAATCGCCCCTGCGCGTGCCTTGCTCATCGAGGCGACATACATGGGCAAAGCCACCCGCCTCGGTGAGATAATGCTGCTCTAACCAGACTTTAGCGGCGTTGGCCGTGGCTAAGTCATCGGTAATCGAAAACAAGGTTGGGCCGCTGCCGGAAATCCCCGTCGTCAACATGCCTAAATCGGCTAACGCGGCTCTAGCATTGTCGTAACCGGGAATAGCGGCGGCGCGGTAAGGCTCGGCTAACACATCTTTTAATACGCTGATCGCAAGCTTGGCATTTTGCTGGTAAGAGGCATGTACAAAGGCACTTAAATAACGGCCAAAATCGATAGTAACGCTTTTATCGTATTGATCGGGCATGAGTTTACGCATCATCGCCGTCGAGAGTGAAATCCCTGGATAGGCTACAACCCAATACCATTCTTTAAAACTCGGTATTGCTTCGCAAACTGTCCCCGGCACATTGAGCATCAATTGCATGCCGCCCAAGTAACAGGGGGCGACGTTGTCATAGTGCACACTGCCGCTGATCTTACCTTCAAACTCGCCCATCAGTTCCAGCAGGGCTTGCTCGTTATAGGGCTGGTTAAAATGTTCATTCAAGGCATATAACGCCGCCACGACTGAACTGGCACTAGACCCTAAACCACTGCCGACGGGCAGGTTCTTTTCCAGTGTCAGTGCCACGCCTTCACCTGCTTTACCCTGTGCTTCTAAATACTCCTTACTCAGGGCTGTTAAGAAGAACTCGGCACATTGGTACACTATATTGTCTTTTGGATTATCAGGCAGTTTATGGGCCCAAGCGCCAGTTTGTGTCAGGCTCACACCCGATTCTGCCGCCGCGATAGTCACTCTATCGCCGAGTAAACTGCCGTCTATCGGCGCCAAAGCGGCGCCCAATAAATCAAATCCGACTCCCACGTTACCCATAGAGGCTGGAGCGTAAACCGTCAAACTCATACACTCACCTCACGAGTCCAATTCAAAGTTCTTAATACATCGGCAAAGGCACCAGCAGCAGTCACTTCCGTTCCAGCGCCATAACCGCGCAGCACAAAGGGAATAGGTTGATAATAACGGCTATAGAATGCCAAGGCATTTTCACCGCCTTTAACACTGTAAAGCGGATCATTTGCATCGACTTCAGCGATACGCACACGGCAGACGCCGTCTTCAATTTGCCCCACATAACGCAGCACTTTACCTTGAGCTTTGGCCTGCGCCACTTTAGCGGCAATAGCAGCATCAACCTGTGGCAAACGCGCCATAAAGCTTTCGACATCGCCAGAATCATCAAACTCGTCGGGCAATACAGATTCAACCTGCACGTCACTGAGTTCTAGCTTTAGTCCCACTTCACGGGCAAGGATGAGCACCTTACGCGCCACATCCATACCACTCAAATCATCACGGGGATCGGGCTCAGTAAAGCATTTTTCCCGCGCAAGACCTGTCGCCTCGGAAAGCGTCATACCTTCATCGAGCATGCCGAAGATAAAGGATAAAGAGCCCGATAAAATACCGTTAAACTTATGCAGTTTATCACCCGCAAATAACAGTTTTTTCAGGTTATCGATCACAGGTAAACCCGCGCCGACTGTGGTTTCGTATAAAAATTGGCGGCGCTGTTTTAAGGCTGTTTGGCGCAGTGCTTGGTAATAAGCATAATCGCGTGTGTTCGACTTTTTGTTCGGCGTGACCACATGCAAACCTGAGTTCATCACATCCAAATACAGATCCGATACTTGCTCGCTCGAAGTGCAATCCACCAGCACTGGATTAAGCAATTGTTGCTCTTTCACCCATGCAAGTAACGCTGGGATATCACAGGCTTGCTGACTATCGGCAAGCAAGCTAGACCAGTTGCTTAAATCGATACCCGCGCTGTCGAGTAACATCTTGTTCGAATTTACTATGCCACAAACACGGATACTGATGTGCTGCTCTTTGAGCATGGCGGATTGTTGCTTTATCTGCTCGAGCAGGCCCGCGCCCACATTGCCGCAACCGACTAAAAACACATCTAAATATTGCTGCACATCGAAAAAGCCTTGATGACAAGCCGCCACCGCATGCTTAGTCTTACGCTGCTCGATCACAGTCGAAATCGAGCGCTCGGACGAACCTTGGGCGATGGCGATAATGTTCACGCTTGCCTGTGCTAACGCTTGAAAAAAACGCGCCGCCACCCCTTTATGGGTGCGCATGCCATCACCAATCAAGGACACAATTGCCAGTTCATGGCGCATAGCGATAGGTTCAAGCAAGTCACTTTTTATTTCTAATTCGAACTCTTGCTCTAAGGCCCATTTCACTTTGGCCGAGTCAGACGTCGCCACACAGAAACTAATACTGTATTCAGAAGAACTTTGGGTGATTAAAGACACTGACACGCCGCTGCGGGAAATCGCAGCTAAAGTACGGCTCGCCATGCCAACCATACCCTTCATACCTGGGCCTGAAATATCGAACATGGTCTGGTTATCTAAATTGGAGATGGCTTTAACCTGTAAGCCGGTTTCATCGGCTTGGTTTGAAACCAGAGTGCCGGGCGCATCGGGGTTAAAACTGTTTTTGATATAACAGGGAATATGGAACTGAGCAATAGGGGCAATCGTCTTAGGGTGCAATACCTTAGCACCAAAATAGGACAACTCCATTGCCTCTTGATAGCTGAGCTGAGACAAGAGTTTAGCGTCGGCAACCACCCGGGGATCCGTATTATAGACACCGTCAACATCGGTCCAGATTTCACAACTTGAAGCATCCAAACAGGCGGCGAGCACGGCAGCAGAATAGTCAGAACCATTACGGCCTAACGTCACCACCTTGCCCTGCTCATCGGCGGCGGTGAATCCCGGCATCACCCATACGCGTTTTTCACCTAATGCCAACGCGCGAAACCTTGGCTTACTCACAGCGATATCAACGACAGATTCTAACGGACGACCACGACCTAAAAATAAGGCGCGTGGGTCAAGCTGAGCCGAAGTTATCCCCTTAGATATCATCACTTGTTCCATCAAGGCAGCTGATAAACGCTCACCAGCAACCACGATTTCGGCGCGGATGCCATCGGGACATTCTTGCAGTAATCCGATACCACGTAATCTATCCTGCCAGATCACCAGCTGGGCATTGAGTCCAGAAAAAAGCTGTTCGCTTTGCTCACTCGACAACACTGAGTTAACGGCGTCTTGGTACAGCGAAGTAAATACCCGCTCAACGTGCTGCAGCACAGGCAAATAATCTTCCCCTTTAACGGCTACGTCGACCATTTCTAATAAAGCATTCGTCACAGTTGCAGGGGCCGATAGCACAGTGGCTATGGGTTCAAGCTTAGATGACTGAGCAACGATATCCGCTGCCATCGAGAATCGCTGCCAATTTGCAAGCGAGGTACCACCAAATTTCATTACTTTCATCTTGTTCTCCTGTACCGCGCCCGACTTAGAAATAAGAGCTAGAAACAAAAAAGCCCGCTTCTTTGTGGGAAGCGGGCTCATTGTTAAAATTCTTTAGGGTGTATCAGCCCGCCCCCACTATTGTTGTAGTGGTGGTTGTAATAATGGTAGTTACTACGAAACCTAGGCTATGCATGTGTTTGGGCTAATCCATGTTAATTTCTTGATAAACAGAATTGCTTTTTTTACCCGCGCTTGTCAACCCCTAAAATGGATTATTTATCAGCAAATCTTCACACTCGATAAAATACTGTATCAAGATTAGTTAATATAAAGTTTTCTAGGGGTAAAAATGCGATTTATGCAATAGATAACTGTTGACGTTAACGTAATAAAGCGAGAAAACTATTAGATAATCACTTATTTTTCAGATAATTATTTATAGTTCACTTTTAACTAATGCGTTATTTGTTCTACCTCATCACTCAGGTCAAATTGACAGGCTAACGCGCAAAAATCACATTACACATGCTGCACCGCGTAAAACAGGCTTTAATCTGCCGAAAAAAAAGCTGTGCGATATCTAACATAAGCCACTTCAAATTATCGCCAGCACTAAAAAAGCACGTTATTATGCGCGCACATTCCGAATTGGAGGCGATATGAAGATCACTCAACACAGCGCGGTAACCATTCATTACCGTTTATCAGATCAAGAAGGCAGACTATTAGAAGACTCTTTCGACTCTGAACCTATGCTATATCTGCACGGCACTGAAAACCTGATCCCAGGTTTAGAAGCCGCATTAGATGGTAAAACCAAAGGCGAAAAACTCGATGTAACCATCAGCGCCGAAGAAGCCTATGGCCCTTATCATGATGGCCTACGTCAAGCCGTGCCATTAGAAGCCTTCGGTGATATCGAAGATATCGTTCCAGGTATGCGCTTTATCGCCGAAACTGAAATGGGTCAACGCCCAGTTCAAGTCATGGAAGTGAAAGACGATGTGGTTATCGTCGATGGCAACCATCCTTTAGCGGGCCAATCGCTCAACTTCAGCGTCGAAATCGTTGACGTTCGCGAAGCCTCTGCCGAAGAAATCGCCCATGGCCACATTCATGCCCAAGGCGGTTGTGGAAGCCATGGACATGATCACGATCACGGCGGTGGATGCTGTGGCGGTTCAGGCAAAGAAGAAGCTGGCGGCTGTTGTGGTGGGTCAGACCACGATCATGGACATCACCATGAAGAGCACGAAGCCTGTGACACACCTAAAACAGGTTGTGACGGCAATGGCGGCTGTGGTTGCCGCGGTTAAATACAGATTGTTGCCCAAGGTGAGCTAGAAATAGCTCACCCCTAAGCGATTGAACTGCCATAGTTTAAACTTTGAAAATGCACGCCCTTAATTTAAGGTCGTGCATTTTTTATACGCAAGCGTTTATAATATTCGTAATAGATAAATAACTGACTGGTAAATTGAAGTATTCAAATTTTATATGAATATTTTCAATTAGATATTGATATCAACCTGAGTTAAGCGACGGAGTGCTTATGTTAACCAAACCCCTTTACGAGATTTTGCCTTTTGGCTACATGGCGCTCGGCAGTTCGAGTTTTATTGCACTCGACATCAACTATGCCCTAGTTGCGGCAACGGTAGTGTTCGTCTTAGGCGCAAGGATCTACGTTATGCGTTCTCAAAACCGTCGAACAGACTCGGTAAGACGTCGTAAGTCGGGCTATCTTCCCGAGATGATTTATAACTTCTTACCTTTTATCTATCTCATAGCGGCATTAGCTATCTTTAAATTCCTTCCCAAAGACCTTTACCCAATTCTGGCCATCTGCTTACTTAGTTATGGCTTATATATTCTGGTGCGTCGTTCACTCTATCGTCGCCATAAGCTGCCCATCACGCCTTAAGGCTGTGACCAAAACAAGCACAAATGATGTCCACAGGGCTTGTTTTCATAAGAGTACTAACCAATCAATTTTTGAACTTTCGCTCTATGGTCGGGAGACATATTTTTCAAGTAATTAGAGCAACGGGTGATCGTCGCAATACTCACTTCATATTCTGCAGCTATGTGCCTTTGGCTCATATCCCCATCCAATAACAACTGAAATACCTTTAAGCGTCCGGCAATGGCACTACGCTCTTCTTCGGTTAACAGTAAATGAAACAACACAGAAAGATCTTCATAATTGCTGTGGCTCAAAATTTTTTCTAATACTAGATCCCAGTTTGCTCGCATAATAACCCTCATAAGTACTGTTCAAGCATTACATTGGCAGTCTAACAGATTTACTCTACATACAAATAACTTGTTACGTTTAGTCATCTTATCCAGACAAAAACTGACAAAAATGCTTCTAGTACATCAAGTTAATTTGTGTACAATAGAAGCGCAATGTCACACTTCGACGCTAATTTGTGAGAATACGATGAAAAAATTACTACTTACTCTCGTTGCCAGTACTCTATTGGCTTCAGCTGCACAGGCACACAATTTCGAAGATTCTAAAGATGCGATTGAATACCGCCAATCTGCATTTGGTCTTATTGCTTATAACTTCGGCGATATGGCTGCCATGATGAAAGGCAAAAAGCCTTTCGAAGCGGAAACCTTCGCAATGCGTGCAACGAATGTTGCTGCATTATCAAAAATTCCTTTCGAAGGTTTTATTGATGGCTCAGACAAAGGCGACACTGAAGCTTTAGCCAAAATTTGGCAAGACAGAGCTGATTTCGATGCAAAAATGAAAACTTTCCAAGAGAATGCCGCCATTCTTGCTACTGTTGCTCAAAAAGGTGATCAAGCTGAAATCAAGCAAGCCTTTATGAATACAGGAAAAAGCTGTAAAGGTTGTCACGACGTTTATAAGAAAGACTAGTTCTATTTAGTTTTTCGTCCATCAAAAAGCCTGCTAATTAGCAGGCTTTTTGTTACTCAAACACTCAGCGTAAAACTATAGCACTTGCACTATCGGCCACATTAAATACACAAAGACTACAGCCGCTAATACAGCCAGCAGCACTAAGGCAAACCACTCTGACTTGAATGTAAGATCACGATTCACGCTTGATGACAGTGCCACCTTAGAGACCTTCTTGTAGCCACTGAGCATAGCACCAACTAACTTATCGCCCTTGATAGCATGGATAACCACTGCCAGTACATGAATGGCACTCAGCGCTAGGATAAGGTTAAAGTTCATCTTATGTAGCCAAGTCAAAAATCCACTGGTATCAGAACTGACATAACTATAGAGCGGACCTTCGGTAAAAATGTCATCGGTCGCAAAAAGGCCTGTAACTAATTGCAGGCTAATGATCCCAATCAGTGCGACAACCATGTAGCCACCAATAGGATTGTGCCCTAGCACAACGGACATTCCCTTAGTTTTGATTGCTTTCAAGTAGTCGAGCACAACCTTAGGGTGATGAACAAAGTGGCTAAACCTTGCCGTATCGCTACCAATGATCCCCCAGAAGATCCTAAATCCGATAAAGATCAGCAAACTATAAGCAAAAATTTGATGCCACTGCATTTCGCCTGCGTCGGCACTCCACCATAAAAGTGCCAACAGACACACCATGCCCCAATGGAAAATTCGCGTGGGTAAATCCCAGACCTTAATCTTAACGTGTTCAATATTCATAAAATGGGCAAACTCAAAGTGAACGAATGAAATAAGTTGAGGTATTTTATCGGGATTTGGGATGAAACTTAAAGTAAATATAAGTAAATAAGGGCAAAGACTGCGGAGTTATCCCATCGAATATGACCCGATTTAGCAGGTAATACAAGGCTTTTTGGCTAGGAATTATTGATATTTGTCTAAGTGATCAAATATCCAACGAACAGTAACTAACCGACACAAAAATGTGATCTAGATCTCGTTTTATAGTGCAGACCTTGGTAATCTGAAATCCAAGGAAACAACAGAAGGTTCGAAATATGCTAAAGATTACTAGCAAGCAACTTGAAGTCACATCTCCTATTCGTGAACGTATTGAAAGCCGTTTCGAAAAACTTTCGAGGCATGATGTGCAAATGATAAATCCCCATGTAATCATTACGGAGGAGAAACCTGGTTTCAAAATTGAAGCATCGGTTGGCATCCCAAATGGAGAACTCTTCGCTCAAGCAAAACATGAAAATTTATATACTGCGATTAACGCCATGGGCCAAAAATTAGAGAAGCAGCTCAATCGCATAACACATAAACCGGAAGCACAACGTTCCACATCATTAACACCGACTAATAATATTGTTGAAGTTGACGACGAGTACGAGGAGGAAGATGCGGCATAATTTAAGTTTAGTGAGTGCGAGAAACGCACCACTTTGAGAGCAATAAAGTAGAAATATTTAATCAGATCACAGTTTTTACAAAAGCTTAGTGCAATCATTTTAATGATGAAAAAAACAGTTCGTTTGACTAAATACCTACTACACTTTACAAAGTGACAGCAAGAATCGAAGTGGTGCGAATTTAAATCGTTTCAAATATTGATTTACTTTAATTTTTGATTTACATATATTGATTAAAAGATATTATTTATAAATAACGTTACTGGATATAACTAAGGAGCACGACCAATCCAACCCATATAGTTTTAAGTACTAAGATTTTAAGCTCAAAGGGTTTTAAGTTCTAAAATTTGTTGTTAATGATTAATTTTACTTATAATTTTCACGTTCAAAAGCTCAATGTTATACCTTCAACTAGGTTCCACTTTCAATAGTAAGTTTGGAAAGGAGGCAACACAAAAGCAAACAATTTGATAATATTGATATTGTTGATATTAGTTACAATCAAGTATGTTTGCATTCACTAAAAGTAGTGCTCAATTTTGACCCAATAACATAATGACCACCAGAAACAGGCGGCATTACTGAATACCAGAGTTAACATGAGGAGCTGAGAACAGCACAAAAGTACATTAGCAAAGCCTTTAACTATCCAATTTTTTATATCCACAATGGAGGCTCAGTTAAACATAAATAAAAGTTACATTAACAAAAGCTACATTACCAAAAGCGCTTATTGTAAAACGGGTCGGCACCAATGTGTGCTATACACTGAGATAAATGAGGTAACACGGTTACATTTAGTGAGATGTATATTAGTTATATGAAGTGAGTGCTATTTACGCTGATATGTAGTTAATTTTTTAGTGTGAAATTGAATTCAGGCGCTTAACATCAATGTTTAATGTAAGTCCAACTCGTTGTTTTTTATTAAAAGTTATTATTTCACTTAGATTGTTTTATAGTAAAAACTGTAAATTGTATAAATGTTTTTATGTAGTGTGTTAATTTTTACCGTTAGTTGAGTTTTGATATTTTATAGACACCTTAAATAATGTTTGATTATCAACTAAAAAGGAGGGCATCTAGACTTGACGAAAAATGTAATAACAGTAAATGAGAGTTTGTTATACGCTCCATGTAGTATTAACACGTTAGGTTTTAAAGTAAAAAGTAATAACGTAAGTAGCAAGACCTAAGCGCATGATAAGGCTAAGCTGTTTTTACAGCAATATGTACCTAGTACAACTAATGAGCCGTAAATCGTTTATTTTAAATTTTCGTTTTTTAGTGTTAGTTTTTAATGTTATAGGTCCATGTAAGTGTTAATTGTTAATTGTTAATTGTTAATTGTTAATTGTTAAAATATAAGTGCAAGACATGTCAACGTAAGTTCGCTGGTACTGCAAACAGCATAGTTTCAAGGTAATACGCTATGCCGCATAAAGTACTTATTAATGTTCATTGTAAATGCAAGTCGTTATCTAGTTAGTTGTTAACGTTTTACTGTTACACGTAAATGTAAGATAAACGAGCGTTTTACCTTGTCCCACATTGACCATAAGGAGGATAAACTCGCTTGACCATATATTCATACTCAAACCAGCGCACCCTCGGGTGCGCTTTCTTTTTAGGCTGTCTGTGAGAAAGTTTTGATTGACAGCTAAGCCCTAGCCCTTTAGTTTTAAGACCATGAAAATGATAACAGCAGCTTTTTTTACTTTCTTTTTTACACCCCCACTCTAGGAGGCGGATTTACTGTGTAAAAACGAAAGTAAAAATCCAAAGCCTCCCAACTGGGAGGCTTTTTTGTCTTAAACGATTGATAAAATACATGGCGGCAATTGAGGTCAGAATGCATACACCACAGCCTTTAAATCAAACCCGAGAGCAGATCACCAATCTGGATAATGAACTGCTGGCATTACTCGCAGAGCGCCGTCGCTTAAGTCTAGAAGTGGCACGTAGCAAAGAAGTGGATGTCAGACCCATCAGAGATACTCAAAGGGAAAAAGAACTGCTCGCTAGGCTAGTGAAAGAAGGCAGAGAAAAGGGATTAGATGCCCACTATGTTATCTCCCTTTACCAAAGCATCATTGAAGATTCTGTATTGAATCAACAAGCTTACCTTCACGGCCGTGCCAACCCAGAAACACAAAAACAGCAGTATTGTATCGCCTACCTCGGTGCACGAGGCTCTTACTCTTATCTTGCAGCGACCCGCTATTGCCAACGCCGCCAAGTTGAAATGCTAGACTTAGGTTGCCAAAGTTTCGATGAAATAGTGCAAGCCGTTGAGTCTGGGCATGCTGATTATGGTTTCCTACCGATTGAGAACACTTCTTCAGGTTCAATCAATGAAGTCTACGATGTACTGCAGCACACCAGTTTATCGATCGTTGGTGAAACGACGATTGAAGTCAGCCATTGCCTTCTAGGAAAAGCTGGCAGTAAATTAGCCGACATCAAAACTGTCTATGCCCACCCTCAGCCTATTAGCCAATGCAGCAGATATTTAAGTCAGCACAAAGACTTGAGACTGGAGTACTGCTCAAGCAGCGCCGAAGCGATGGACAAGGTGAATCAAAGCCCAGATAACAGCGCTGCAGCAATTGGTAGCGCCGAAGGTGGTGCACTCTATCAGCTAGAGTCGATAGAAGCAGGCTTAGCGAATCAGAAGATCAACCAAAGCCGTTTTATCGTTGTTGCCCGCAAAGCCGTTGCCGTGCCAGAGCAGTTACCCGCTAAGACCACATTGATTATGGCGACGGGTCAAAAAGCCGGTGCATTAGTAGAAGCCCTGTTTGTTCTGAAAGCGCATCAGTTAAACATGAGCAAATTAGAGTCACGCCCGATTCCAGGAACACCTTGGGAAGAGATGTTCTATTTGGATATCGATGCGAATATCTCTAGTGAATCTATGCAGGCGGGTTTAAAGCAACTCGAGCGGATCACCCGTTTTATCAAAGTATTAGGCTGTTATCCTTGCGAAACAGTTAAGCCCACGCAGCTGAGCAACAGCCAGTTACTGATTGAACCTAGCACCTCTAAGGATCAAGTCATCAGTGAGAATGGAGCAAATACCAGCCCTGTTCGATATAGTAAAGCCTATAAAGAGCAAGCTAGTGAGATCAACTGCGGTGCAATGACAATCGGTGCAGGGCATGTCGGTGCCATAGCGCAAATCACGCTGAATAATGACATTTCACACTTAGCGTTATCGGCTTTCGAGCAGCAAGTGAAACAGCTTAAAGAAGCGGGATTCCAAGCGGTTCTACTTAATGCTGTTAATCAAATGGCTATGGCGGAAGTGACCCTAGCTAAACTGCGTCAAATCCTGCACCAATATGGTCTAGTGTGCATTATTGCCATAGAGCAAGAAGCCGCTATGCCATTAGCCGTTCAGCACGCCGATATGCTGTTCTTGGCGGGTAAGCAGATGTTTAATCAAACCTTACTCACTCAGGCGGGTACGTTGCCAATACCTTTGATACTTGAACGTAACGATATGGCAAGTTTTGAAGAATTACTCACGGCAACAGAAATTATCTTAAGCCAAGGCAATCAGCAACTTATTCTGTGTGACTCTGGCATTAGAACCTTAAATAACGCCAATCTACCCTCACTCGATTTGGCGAGCCTGATCCAGATTAAAGCCACGAGTCATTTGCCCATTTTGATCAACCCTAGCTATGCCGTTTCGGATGATGCCCTGCTGGTTCAAACCCAAGGTATTAAGCAGCTTAAAGTGGATGGATTGATACTCAATTGCCCACTCGACAGCAATAATGACTCTGAGTCGCTTAACTTAATTAGAGCTGTAGTGCGGGAATTATATCGGGCGGTCTAACACTTTGATTTTGAGTGATTTAATTTAAAGTGAAATGGGGTTAGTTCGAAGTATGTTCAGGGATAAAAGGCACTTATTTTATCCCTGATTGACTGAAATATGCCTGCTAGTCAGCGTGATGACTAACAGGCTTAATATTGTTTACTATCGTAGCGCAATCATCCTTTATGCTTTTTCAGAAGCGCCGACAGCCCTCGATGGTTCGGTAACCGCATTACTCCTGCGAATAAGCCCTGTCATAGTCGAACCTTGTACTAGAATAGAGAATACGACGACGGCATAGGTCATTACTAACAATAGTTCCCGTAGCTCCACACCACCAATAGCATCTATGATAATTCCCTCAGGTAAACTCATCGCCATCGCGAGTGCTAATCCTCCCCTTAAACCACCCCAAATCAGAATCGTCTCTGCATAGGGGTTGTAAGACTTAAACAACCTAAAGCCCAAATAAGGTAATAACACGCTCACGGCACGCGCCAATAATACCAATGGAATCGCCACAAACATAAACCACCACAATGGTGCTTTAAAAGTTACTAACAAAAGCAGTAAGCCGAGCAGTAGGAAGAGTAAAGCATTGAAGAAGGATTCAATCAGCGACCAAAATGTCAGTAACTTCACTCGCTCGTTGCGAGCAAAAAATTTAGGCACACTGAAATTACCTATGATGATCCCCGCGCTCACCATAGCTAAAGGTCCAGAAACTCCAAACACTTCCGCCATCACATAGCCCGCGGTTGGGATCAACAGTGTAACCAGCATCAATTGCGTTTCTTCCTCACAGTAGCGGAAAAAATGATGCAATAAAAAGCCAAGTATGCCGCCATAAATGACCCCACCTACCGCTTCACGAATAAATAACTCAGAGACATGGATAAATGTTAGTGGTTCAGTGGAAAAAGCAACTTGCGATATCGCCACAAAAATCACTAACCCTATACCATCGTTAAATAAAGACTCACCCTCCACTTGGATAGCAATATCTTCCGGTGCACCCATTTTCTTTAAAATAGCCAAAACGGCGATGGGATCGGTGGGAGAAATCAAGGCGCCAAACAGCAAGCAGTGGTTGAGTTGTAGCGGTAGACCCAACATAGGTGCGACCCAAAATAACAGTCCTCCTATGATAAAGGTCGATAATAAAGTGCTGACAAAGGCGAGAATTAAAATCTCCCACTTCTGATGCCTTAGTATTTTTAAACGGATCTGCAATGCACCGGCAAAGAGTAAAAAACCTAACATGCCATTGAGCAGCAAGGCTTGAAAATCGAGCTTCTCTAAGCCTGATACAAAATACAAATAAACATGTCCGCCTAAGGCCTTTCCCCCTAGGAGTAATAACAAACTCATACCTAAGGCGATAGCCGTAATGGCCACAGTTTCCTGCAATTTATGGACCCGTGAAGAGACAACCGAAGTGACTAGCGCCAAGGCGCAGAGGATACACAGAATTTGGTAACTGGACATAAGAGCCTCTAAATATCATCAATTTAGAGACTCTAGCACAAGTTTAGATTTCTAAACCATCCAATAGACTTAACCACCCTTTAATGATCCTGTGGCAAAACCAAATGATCCCAAAAAGATAAATCGAAAGACTGAGCCAAGTTAACGGCACACAATAGCCGAGCACTAACAAGCCAAGAAAGGCGACATTAGAATGCCGTTGCCAACGCAAATGCGACGCCAATAATGGGTTTCCATGGGATTGACGTTGGGAAACATTAATGAACAAACTTAGCAGCACGGGAAGTAATAATAAGGGAAAGCCCGACATCAAGGCGTACAACAAATGCCCAAGAGAACGGTCTTCAATTTTTGCGGCATAAGTGGTTGTCATTGTCATTGAGAGACTCCAGCCAGACTAACGGACTGGGCGCAAACATCATACGCCCTTGTCATTAACCTTACGTTCTCACTGAGATAAGCGCAACTAAGGATTAGAAATATTTCCATCCATTTAAGAATAAGCCTGATAAGCCCTGTATAACTATCACTAATCAGCGCGCTAGAGTTTTAGTCTCACATCGGACGTTAACGTTGTAGAGCACGCCAGCACAAACCCCGCGTCAATTTCCGCAGGACTCAGCGTCATCACACTCGTTGATGTGGTTTCTCCCTCCAAGACTTGACACTTACACGCACCGCATACGCCCGAACGACAAGCCGCAATAATCGGTAATCCTTCAGACTCGATTCCCTCAAGTAAACTCTGCCCTTGTGTTAGCTTTGTGCTGCGATCCCCAATAGCTAAGTTAAAAATAGGCAAGGTAAAAGCCTCTGCTTGTGGATTATCATGCGTTTCAGTAGGTGAATTTGCTTGCATAAGCTGATGACGTGCGGCTTTCTCCGCGGTGGCAAAACTCTCATGGTGTAACTGACTCATATCAAAATTGAGTTCGGCCAATAACACTTTTACTGCCTGCATATAAGGCTCAGGCCCGCAGAGATAAACCGTTCGCTCAGTAACATCAGGCACTAAGGTTTGCAGCATCTGCGCAGTTAATCGCCCTATATCAAAGCTTATCTTTGGAGAGAATAAAAGTGATTCGGTCGCCGACTCCAGCGCATAACTGAGTTTGAATGCGTTAAAGCGGTTTTCCATCGTCTCCAATGATGATTTAAAGATAATATCGGCGTCTGAGCGCGCGCTGTGCACAAAGGCAATATCGGCATCAATTTGAGTGTCAGTTAGATAACGTGACATCGAATACATGGGCGTAATGCCGCAACCTGCACTCAAAAACAAGTATTTCGCCGCAGGGATATCAATTAAGTTAAATTGCCCCGTCGGTTGCAGTACGCGCACACGCTGGCCTGGCAGCAAGTGATCAATAAGATAATTAGACACCAGTCCACCCGCCACACGCTTAATCGTCACCATCAAGGAATAGGGTCTCGATGGTGATGACGACAAGGTATAACTGCGGCATACTTGCTCGCCGTTAATGTCGAGCACAAAGGTCATAAACTGGCCGGGCTTATAGTCAAACTTCATCGGCTCGCCCGCCTGAAAACGAAAACTCACCACATCGATAGTTTCATTCCAGCGTTCAACGCACACCAGCTCACTTAGCCCTGCTCCGATTTGCGCTGGCCCACCGCCTACTGGGTTAACACTTTTGGGTTTATGGAGCGCTTTCGCCCCTGCCATCACACTCAAATTTATCGCATTCATTACATTTTTACCTCCAACACACTGCGGTTTTAACCCTCGGAAAATCCGAAATTAAAACCGCAGTTAAGCAACAACTCATTGCTGATTTAAGCCACAATATTCAGCGGACTTCAGCAATGAGCACCGACTGATTTACGCCACGTTCAACATGGTCTTTAAATCGGCCTCAACTGTGGTGGTATTGCGTAAGCCAAACTTCTCTTCCAAAATTTTGGCGAGATTGGCGGTTAAAAATGCAGGTGGTGTCGGGCCCGTGCGAATGTTTTTCACACCGAGTGACAACAGTGTCAGTAACACCACAATGGCTTTTTGTTCGAACCAAGAGAGCACTAAACTCAATGGTAATTCATTGATATCACATTCGAATACTTCAGCTAACGCAATCGCTAACTGAATCGCAGAATAGGCATCGTTACACTGGCCCACATCGAGCAAGCGTGGGATACCGTTAATATCACCAAATTCGAGCTTATTGAATTTGTACTTACCGCAGCCTAGCGTCAGGATTATTGAATCCTTAGGTGTGGATTTAGCAAGTTCAGTAAAGTAGCTTCTTTCGGCCTTGTCACCATCGCAGCCGCCAACGAGGAAGAAGTGTTTAATCGCGCCACTTTTTACATTTTCAACCACAGCTGGCGCTGCCGCCATCAAGGCATTATGGGCAAAACCAATGGTGATAGTGTGGGGGATTTCATCGTAGATAAAGCCTTCTAATGCTAACGCTTTATCAATCACAGCCGAGAAATCATCGCCTTCGATATGCACCACACCAGGCCAACCCACTATGCTACGAGTAAAGATACGATCGCTATAACTGCCAACATTGGGGTCGATAATACAATTGGACGTCATCACCACAGCGCCAGGGAAATTGGCAAATTCTTGCTGTTGATTCTGCCAAGCACTGCCGTAATTACCGACAAGGTGCGGGTATTTTTTAAAGGCAGGATACGCCAGTGCGGGCAACATTTCGCCGTGGGTAAACACATTGATGCCCTTACCGACTGTCTGCTCAAGGATAAGCTCTAAATCCTTCATATCATGACCAGAGACTAAAATTGCCTTGCCCTTAACGGACTTAGTATTCACAACTGTTGGCTCTGGATGACCAAAGGCCTGAGTTTCACCCGCATCCAGCATGGCCATTATGCGGTAGTTCAACTGACCAATATCCATCGCAGTGGTAAATAGTTTATCGCCATCGACACTCGGCTCACCTAAGAAAGACATGATTTCATGGAAGCGCCCAGCAACATCGGCATCAGTCTGTCCCAACACGCGAGCATGTTCCATATAAGCAGCCGCGCCCTTAAGGCCATATAAACACAATAGTCTTAACCCCATGATGTCTTCATGAACGTCATGCTTATCTTTATTCAGCAGTGCAATTGGTGCCTGCGCTAGCATTTCAATCTTACTGGTCCCCAGCACTAACTGAGCGACTTGCGGCACTTGCTCAACGGCAATACCCGCTTGCTCACAAGCCGCTTCGTAAGAAGCTTTTAACTGAGCACGATAATGAGCCGCCTGCTGGGTATAGGCCATAATGCGCTCGTCATCGAAATTTACGTTGGTGAGGGTCGCGAAAAAGGCTTTAGGCACAAAACTATCAATTTCAGCATCGATAATGCCCAGCTCGCGGGCTTTAACCGCATACACAGACACGCCTTGCAGCATATAAATCAACAAATCTTGCAGATCAGACGTTGCCGCCAACTTGCCGCACATACCTTGGGAATAGCTACAACCATTGCCAGCGGGTGTACGAATGGTTTGCTCACACTGAATACAGAACATGGATAGACTCCTAATTTAAATTCATGCTTTATTTTTGCATGTTTAAAACTAGTCTACCTAAACACACCATAAGCGACAGTCATTTTTAGAATGAGATGCTAAATGTTAGAGAAAGATCACTTTAAGCGATCGCTAATATAAGCAATCAAACCTGCCAAAATTTCATAAAAAAACGCCCATCAATGATGGGCGTTTTAAAGAGTAACTTGTTATTTATTAATTGGTTTTCATATCATTTACCGATTGCAGCATAATACGACTTTCACGCTGAAATTGGGGAGCAAAATCCCCAAACCATTTAGCGACGGTTTGGAACTGCTTAATAAACTCGTCCCTGTCACCGCGTTTTAGCAGCTCCAACGCCTCACGGTAGTTATCTAAGTAATCGCCGATTGCATGTTGGCTATCTTGCTGGGCAAAAATAATATCGGCGTAAAGCTCTGGGCTTTGAGCGAATAATCGCCCTACCATAGCCAATTCTAAGCGGTAAATCGGCGAGCTAAATTGCAGTAAAGTATCAATATCTGCCTCTTCCTTGCACAGATTCAAACCATACACAAAGGTCGAAAAGTGACGCATTGCCTGCACTAACTGCATCGCACTGTCGTGACGTTCAGGCTCTGCTTCGACAATCCGCGCGCCCCAAATTCCAATTTGCTCGAGTAACCATTGGTATTTATCAGGCTCGCGTCCGTGGCACACCACCACGACTTGCTTCGCCAGACTGCCCACATCGGGACCAAACATAGGATGAAAACCTACAACCGGACCAGAATGCGCCTCAAGCATAGCGTTAACCGGCTCAGTCTTAATGGAGGTCAAATCTGCCAAAATGCAGTCTGCCGGTAATTGGCTCAGCTTTTCACGAATAAGCTCGCAAGTAATCGCAATCGGCACAGTCACTAACACCATTCCCGCATCGACAAATAAGCTATCTGCTTGCTGCCAATCGTCTTTATCAAGCAACTCCACTTGGTAGCCTGATAGGGTCAGCATTTGTGAAAACAGTCCACCGAGTTGCCCTTTACCACCGACAATCACCACAGATCCTAAATCTTTTTTAACCTGCTTAAAGCCAACATCTTTTTCATTGAGATAAGACTCACGCATCAAGCGGCGTAAAATATCCTCAATTAATTGCGGCGCAATCCCCATGTTTTTCGCTTCTTCGCGGCGTTTAGCGAGCATGGCAGCTTCACGCTGCGGTGCATAAATCGGTAAACCGGCGCCGTGTTTCACTGTGCCCACTTGCGCTACGAGATCCAAGCGCTTACGCAGTAAATGCAATAATTGCTGATCGACACCATCAATCAGGCCGCGAAGATGTTCTAATTCGGCCGTTGTTTTTTCATTCATACTTGAGTCCATTAAGCTGTAGCAATTTACGCATTAGCTACTTTAAGCATATCGAAACGCGTTGGAAGTATTGAAGATAACTTCGCCGCGCCGTCACGTAAAATGGTTTCTGTTTTTTCCCAGTTAATACAGGAATCTGTCACAGATACACCATAAGCTAGCTCGCTTAATGGCTTATCACAGCTTTGATTGCCTTCATTTAAATGGCTTTCTAGCATAACGCCGATGATCGATTTATTGCCGTTATAAATCTGCTCGAACACATCTTCACACACAGGCTTTTGGCGGCTGTAGTCTTTGGATGAATTACCATGGCTACAATCGATGATCAAACGTGCATTGAGTTTAGCTTTGTGTAACTGCGCCTCACACTCAGCAACGCTCTTAGCATCGTAGTTTGGCGTCACACCACCGCGCAGGATCACATGACCATCAGGGTTACCCGCAGTTTGCAATAACGCCACTTGGCCCTGTTGGTTTATGCCCATAAATCTGTGACTGCTGGCTGCCGATTTTAGCGCATTAATTGCCACATCGAGCTTACCATCGGTGCCATTTTTAAAGCCGACGGGCATAGATAAACCCGACGCCATTTCCCTGTGGGTTTGCGACTCAGTAGTGCGAGCGCCAATGGCCGACCAGGTCACTAATTCCGAGATGTACTGTGGGCTGATAGGATCAAGCGCTTCAGTGGCGACTGGTAGCCCTAATTCGGCCAACCAAATCATCAGCTCACGGGCCATTTTCAGGCCTTTTTCGACATCGAAGGATTCATCCATATCGGGATCGTTGATCATACCTTTCCAACCAACTGTGGTACGCGGCTTTTCAAAGTAGACTCGCATTAAGATGTAAAACTCATCACTGAGCTCATCGTGCAACTTTTTAAGCTTTAAGGCATATTCCTTAGCCGCGGTGATATCATGGATAGAGCAAGGGCCAGTGACGATCAATACTCGATTGTCGCGCTTGTGGACGATATCAGCCACGGTTTTGCGAGCATTAAGAATATAACGATAAGCATGCTCAGAGAGTGGCAAGGCATTTTTAAGCTCTTGCGGCGTGATTAAAACTTTCTCTGAACTAATGTGTACGTTGTTAATCGTATCTTGTTGCATGCTTACCACCTAAGACTTAGTGTTTAACCCAGTTGTCGAAGCAGGACTTCAAGTCAGCTTGGGCATTCATTTCGGATAAAAATAGCGTAAATCCATTGCAATGTACTTTTGTAATGCTACACCATTACAACCAGGCGACCACTATGCCTGTTCATTTCCATTAGATCAAGTATAAATACTCAAAAAACAGCAACAAAAAACCGCCACTAGGGCGGTTTTCTGTGCGAACACTACGTCTTTTTTTCTGTAGCGGTAACTATTACTTAGTTGCCAGCTTCTCACGGATACGTGCAGATTTACCTGAACGATCACGCAGATAGTACAGTTTGGCGCGACGAACGCGGCCACGACGCTTAACTTCAATGCTAGCGATCAGTGGGCTGTGCGTTTGGAAAGCACGCTCAACACCTTCGCCATTAGAGATTTTACGTACTGTGAATGCAGAGTGCAGACCACGGTTACGCTTAGCAATTACAACGCCTTCAAAAGCCTGTAAACGCTCTTTATCGCCTTCTTTAACACGAACCTGAACTACTACTGTATCACCAGCACCAAACGCAGGTACGTCTTGTTTCATTTGCTCATCGTTGAGCATTTTAATGATGTTGTTCATAACTTACTCCGTTCTAGAATTAACTGAGCTACGACTAAGCATGCTTGTTCATTGCTTCAACGAACTGCGCTAATAGAGTCGTTTGTTCGTCAGTCAGAGCTAGATTTTGCAATAATTCTGGCCGTCTCAGTAAAGTCCTACCAAGGCTTTGCTGTAAACGCCAGAGTCTAATTTGTTCGTGGTTGCCACTTAGCAGCACTGCCGGTACGTCAAGACCATCTAGGCTTTCAGGGCGAGTGTAATGTGGACAATCCAGTAAACCGTCGGAGAAAGAATCTTGCTCCGCCGAAGCTTGTTTTCCTAGCACGCCAGGAACCAATCTCGATACTGAATCTATCAGAGTCATCGCCGGTAATTCGCCGCCCGAAAGCACGTAATCCCCTATCGACCACTCTTCATCCACTTCCGTTTGAATGATGCGTTCATCAATACCTTCGTATCGACCACAGACCAAAATCAAACGTGATGATTGAGCCAACTCAGTGACGCCTTGCTGATCCAGCTTGCGTCCTTGAGGTGACAAGTAAATCACCTTCGCACCTTCACCCGCTGCAGCTTTCGCTGCATGGATGGCATCACGCAAGGGTTGCACCATCATCAACATTCCGGGACCACCGCCGTAAGGCCTGTCATCTACCGTATTGTGTCTATCATGGGTGAAATCACGGGGATTCCACGTGTGCAACTCGAGCAGGCCGTTTTTCACGGCTCGACCCGTAACTCCAAAGTCTGTCACGGCACGGAACATCTCTGGGAACAGGGTTATTACCCCTAACCACATCTGTTGTACCTCGACTTAGAAGTCAGGATCCCAATCCACTAAAATCTGTTTACCTTGCAGGTCCACCGTTTTGATGAACTGCTCAGGGACAAAGGGGATCATACGTTCCACTTTGCCGAAACTATCTTTAGCGTTGGCTTTAACGAGTAATACGTCGTTCGATCCTGTTTCCACGATCTGATCGACAATCCCCATGTTATAGCCTGTTGTATTGACCACTTCGCAACCGATGAGATCACGCCAGTAGAATTCATCTGCTGGCAAATCGTTCATCTGTTCCGGCAAAATCGCAATCTCACAATTTGTGAGCATTTGCGCTTGCTCCCGTGTTTCTACGCCATCCAGTAAGGCAACAACGGCCTTGCCTTGATAACGCCACTGGGTGACCTTTATTTCGCGCCACTCACCATTTTCTTTAATAAGCCAAGGCGAGTAGTCAAAGATACCTTCAACAGAATCGGTATAGGCGGTGATTTTCAGCCAACCTTTAATGCCATGACAGGAGCCTAATTTCCCCAGTACGACTGGCTGTTGGTTACTGCTCATCAATCTATACCTTAACGCTATTAAGCAGTTGCTTTACGAGCGTCTTTGATCAATTTTGCTACGCGTTCTGTAGCAGCTGCACCGTTAGAAACCCAGTGCTCAACGCGAGCTAGGTCTAAACGTAATGTTTCTTCTTGGCCACGGGCCAATGGGTTGAAGAAACCTACACGCTCAATGAAACGACCGTCACGAGCGTTACGGCTATCAGCAACAACGATGTTGTAAAATGGACGCTTTTTTGCGCCGCCACGAGCTAAACGAATGGTAACCATGCGTTTTCAATCCTCTAATGATTTGCTTTGAAGCAAAAATAAAAACTGGAACCCCGTGTTCGCGAAGAGTCCCAGATAGAAAGCCGGAAGATTTTACCTGAGTTTCCAACTAATGCAACCAAAGATGGCGATTATTACGCCTGCGTCCTTCGTTAGCGGTTCATTGTTACCAGAGTCAACCGACTGATAAAGTGCTAGGTTTAACTAAAAATGTCCGATTAACGGCCTGGAAATTTCATTCCGGGCGGCATCATGCCACGCATTCCGCGCATCATTTTTTGCATGCCGCCCTTAGCAGACATTTTTTTCATCATCTTTTGCATTTGCGTAAACTGTTTCAATAAACGGTTTACGTCTTGGATTTGCGTGCCAGAACCCGCAGCAATACGACGCTTACGTGAGCCCTTGATTAAATCAGGGTTCTTACGTTCTTTGGACGTCATCGAATTAATGATGGCTTCCATTTGGCCTGTCATCTTGCCGTCTTGGATTTGCGCTAAGGCTTCTGGGGGCAATTGACCTACACCGGGCAGTTTTTCCAGCATGTTCATCATGCCGCCCATGTTTTTCATTTGCTGTAACTGCTCACGGAAATCTTCTAAATCAAAACTGCCACCCTGCTTCACTTTCGAAGCCAGTTTCATGGCCTTTTCTTTATCGACGCCGCGCTCAACTTCTTCGATCAGCGATAACACATCGCCCATACCCAAAATACGCGAAGCAATACGATCGGGATGGAACGGTTCTAGCGCGTCGGTCTTTTCACCGACACCGAGGAATTTAATCGGCTTGCCGGTAATATGGCGAATCGATAACGCTGCACCACCGCGGGCATCACCATCGACTTTGGTTAAGATAACCCCTGTCAGTGGTAAAGCTTCGTTAAACGCCTTAGCCGTGTTCGCCGCATCTTGACCTGTCATAGCATCCACAACGAACAAGGTCTCGATAGGCTTGACCGCAGCGTGTAAGCCTTTGATCTCGTCCATCATGGCTTCGTCGACGTGCAGACGACCCGCGGTATCGAGGATCACCACATCGATGAACTTTAATTTAGCGTGGGCAATCGCCGCTTTCGCAATGTCGATTGGCTTTTGGCTGACGTCCGAGGGGAAAAACTCCACCGCGACTTCTTGCGCTAACGTCTCAAGCTGTTTAATCGCCGCTGGGCGATAAACGTCGGCACTGACCACCAATACCGATTTTTTATGGCGTTCACGTAAAAATTTACCCAGTTTGGCCACACTGGTGGTTTTACCCGCACCTTGCAAACCCGCCATCATGATCACGGCTGGCGGCTGAGTGGCTAAATCTAAGGCTTCATTCGCCTCACCCATGGATTTTTCAAGTTCACTTTGAACTATCTTAATGAAGGCTTGACCTGGGCTTAAGCTTTTAGAGACTTCTTGGCCAACGGCACGTTCTTTTACATTATTAACGAATTCGCGCACCACAGGCAGGGCAACATCGGCCTCCAGCAGTGCCATACGCACTTCGCGCAGGGTTTCCTTAACGTTTTCTTCAGTTAAGCGACCACGGCCACTGATATTTTTCAGTGTGCGTGACAGTCTGTCGGTTAGGTTCTCAAACATCGTCCTGTTCTATACCTTTAAGAATCTCGATTGATGGGCTGTATTATAACGATGCATGCGCATTATGCTACTGCTGCACCCATCTTGATTGTGGTTAAGTGTTTTACTTGCGCTGAGTCATGTTTTATTGTCGTTAACACACTATTTAACCCTAACAATAAGAATCTGCTAAATTTTGCAACTCATGTCACTGCCCATTTGCCGACGGCTCATGTTATTCTAGGGAAAATATTGATCTGTATGCCCCGTTTATAAGGCACCTTTAACTACACAAATAGGTTAATTACCCATGGTCATCTTTTCTGCCTCAGCCATGTTTTTTTATTGCATTGCATTGGTACTAGTGACGAGTCGATTGTTCCACCCCGACGGTCCGAATCGCCGCGCCGTCGCAGGTATAGCAGCTATTGCGGTCATTCTGCATGCTGCAGCATTATCCCAAGTGATTTTCACCACCGATGGGCAAAACTTTAGCCTGACGAACGTGATTTCCTTAGTAAACTGGATTATCGCTTTCACTTTTACAATATTAATGTTCAGGCTGAAGGTGATTGTTGTAGTGCCCGTGGTTTACGCCTGTTCTGTGCTATCGGTCGCCCTGCTCTGGTTATTGCCGCCGAAGTTCATCACGCATTTTGAGCTTTATCCTGAAGTATTAGCCCACGTCGTATTGTCACTCATGGCCTACAGTGCCCTGATGATTGCCGCCCTGTATGCGATACAACTGGCGATGATCCAAAATAAGCTGAAGAAAAAACAATTTATGCTAAGCCCTGGCATTCCGCCGCTGATGACAGTTGAGAAACAACTTTATCATTTAGTGATTATCGGCGTTATCTTACTCAGTTTGTCACTCGCAACCGGCTTTATCTTCCTTGAAGACATGTTTGCAGACGGCAAAGGTCATAAGGCCATTCTGTCGATAATGGCTTGGTTTGTATACATTACAATGTTGTGGCAACAGTATTGGGTCGGCTGTAAAATTCGTACCGCGGTCATTTATACTCTGACTGGCGCCACCTTACTTTCGCTCGCTTATTTTGGCGCGCGCATCGTCAAAGAGTTAATCCTCAACTAAACATTTAGTCGGCAAAGGCAGTTAATGCCGCTGCCGACTTGACACTTTTTTTAAATGTCGGTATTTACTTAAGTTTACTGGCCACATTGGAGCCTTTTTTGGACGCTATATCGACAAGCGCACTCCTGATCGTTTTACTAGTGCTTATCCTATTCTCTGCCTATTTCTCAGGCTCAGAAACCGCCATGATGACACTCAACCGCTACCGTCTACGCCACTTAGCCAGTAATGGCCATAAAGGGGCGATTAGAGCTTTGAAGTTGCTTGAGCGTCCTGACCGTTTGATTGGTTTGATCTTAATCGGCAATAACTTAGTCAATATTTTAGCATCGGCTATCGCCACTATTATTGGTATGCGCCTCTGGGGGGACTTAGGTGTCGCCATCGCTACCGGTGTGCTGACACTCGTTGTACTGGTATTTGCTGAAGTCACCCCCAAAACCATAGCCGCACTCAATCCCGAACGTATCGCCTTCCCCTCCAGCATACTGCTGCGTTGGTTGTTGATCCTATTAGCGCCCTTAGTGAAAGGCGTTAACCTCATCACGTCAGGTTTTTTACGTTTGATGGGGATAAAAACCGTTAATAGCAGCGATGCCTTAAGCCAAGAAGAGTTACGCACTGTCGTACATGAAGCGGGGGCACTTATCCCCCAACGTCACCAAGAAATGCTGTTATCTATCCTAGATTTAGAGAAAGTCACCGTTGAAGACATTATGGTGCCGCGCTCGGATATCTACGGGATTAACGTCAATGACGAATTTAAAGTCATCAATCGCCAGGTGATCCAAAGCCCGCACACCCGAGTGTTAGTCTATCGCGACACAGTTGACGATGCGGTGGGCTTTATTCATTTGCGCGATGCCCTGCGCTTACAATCGAAAGAGCAATTTAGTAAGTCATCTCTGCTGCGCGCAGTGAAAGAGCTCTACTTTGTGCCTGAAGGTACGCCACTCAATGTGCAACTGGCTAACTTTCAGCAGAACAAAGAGCGCATCGGCTTAGTGGTTGATGAATATGGCGATATTCAAGGTCTAGTGACGCTCGAAGATATTCTCGAAGAGATTGTCGGCGACTTTACCACCTCAATGTTAACCACGCCGAGTGAAGATATTAAAGTGCAGCAAGATGGCAGTTACTTAGTCGATGCCAGCATTACCATTCGTGATTTGAATAAAGAAATGAAGTGGAACTTCCCGACCGACGGCCCTAAAACCCTCAACGGTCTGATCCTAGAATACCTAGAGGAAATCCCCTCAGCGAATACCAGTTTACGTTTAGCCGGCTATCCCTTAGAGATCATCGATGTGGCTGAAAATATGATTAAAACCGTGCGCATCATTCCGCTGCATTATCACCCGCCCAGAGCTTAGCTTTCGATTTGCCCCATAAAAAATCGGCCGAACCAGATACTAATATATGGTTCGGCCGACTGCTCCCCCGAGCAATACTTTTCCCAAGTGATGTAACGAGTTAAACCTTTTTCGCCTCCAATGCGCGGCGCTTTTCAATTGCCATCGGCGTTATCTGGGCATTGAGCGCCTTTTCTAGGCCAAACATAAAATACACTTCCGCCATTAAGAAAAATGGCCCAATTAGTAACTGATTCAAATCATCCACAAAAGCAGGTTTGGCTTTTTCATATTGATGGCCGATTAGCTGAAACACCCAGCCCACCACAAATACCCCTAGGGCAAGCCAAGTGGCACCGGCGATATGTGCCGCCCATTCAGTCGTGAGCAGCACAGGAACCATAAATAAGATCAGCCCCATTGAAAGCCTTAAGTGCAAACGGACATAGTAGGCCGACACTAACACGCCGACAATCACGGCTAAACTGGTCTCACCCAGACTGCCCAGCGGAATACGTACAGTGGCCAACAACAGGAACGCCGACCAAATAATCAGTGGGATACCAATAAAATGGGTCTGAATATTACGCTGATTTAAGTGCACACTTTTGTAGGTCGATAACTGCTCTGCGGCGGATTTCATTCTGGGTTCCTCTTCATTTGCCCCTGCTCTTGCCTGCGCCAAATTGAGAGGCGCGCAAGCCATAAACTAACGTAAAACAATTAAGCTGAACAGCAAAAGTAAATAAATTGTTGCATTCACTGGTTTGGCACTTATTTTGATACCCACCCAGAAATGAAAAAAGGAACCCTGAGGTTCCTTCTTGATAGACGACAAACACAAAACTCGGGTTTATTGAGACTCTATGATTACCGTCGCAATCGCATAGGATTTTTCATCGGCAATAGAGATATGCCCAACCGTCGCTTTAAGCTGCTGTAAGCGCGCTAAAGCACCCTCGGTAAAGTGAATCGTCGGCGCACCATCCTCATTGTTGCCAATGTGAATATGCTGAAACGACACGCCGCGGCCAATGCCCGTACCGAGTGCTTTGGCTGCAGCTTCTTTGGCGGCAAAACGCTTGGCAAGATAACGGCTTGGCTGACTATGGGCAATATAAATGGCCAACTCAGCCTCGGTCAGCACACGTTTCGCCAGCTTGTCGCCTGCGCGCGCCACATGGGCCTGAATACGCTCAATCTCGACGATATCTGTGCCTAGGCCAACAATCGCCATTATTCGCCTCGACGACCTTCAAGCATTAACACTTTCATGTCTTTCACTGCTGTCACTAAACCGTCAATCGCGGCACGGGCGACAATAGCATGACCGATATTGAGTTCATATAACTCAGGAATCGCCGCAATCGGTTTCACATTGTGATAATGCAGACCATGACCTGCGTTAACCACTAAACCTTTGCCATGGGCGTATTTGGCCATTTCGCTAATACGCGCTAACTCAGTGGCTTCTTCTGCTTCCGTTTTCGCATCGGCATAACAGCCAGTGTGGATTTCGATAAGCGGTGCGCCTGACGCAACGGCGGCATCGATTTGAGTTTTATCGGCGTCGATAAATAAAGAGACTTGAATGCCCTCAGCCGCTAAACGAGTGACCGCTGCAGTGATTTTATCTAACTGCCCCGCCACATCTAAACCGCCTTCAGTCGTGACTTCTTGGCGCTTTTCTGGCACTAAACAAACATAGGTCGGCTTAATGTCACAGGCGATGTTAAGCATTTCCTCAGTCACTGCACATTCAAAATTCATGCGGGTTTTCAAGGTTTTTGCCAGCAAATATACATCGCGGTCTATGATGTGGCGTCTGTCTTCACGCAAATGGATAGTGATGCCATCGGCGCCAGCATGTTCAGCAACGGCAGCAGCATGCACAGGATCAGGATAACTGGTGCCACGCGCCTGACGCAGAGTAGCAATATGGTCGATATTCACGCCCAATAAGATACGGCTCATCGGGAACTCCTTAATGTTTAACGCTGATATTGCGGCCTATTGTACTTAGGCTCACGCTAAAAAACAGGAGCTAGGGCGAATTATTCCCATCAATCTTAGTTGGTACGGCTGTGCTGGCGAACAATTGTCGACTCAACAAAGGTTTAGTCCCGAGTAATGGCGTTAACAGGGAGCGCATCAACAACTTAGCGCTCAAAAAATGTGCGTCGGTGAGTTGATTATCGTTAAGCGCCGTCAACATGGCGCCTTGATAGGCGTTACGCGCACGGGAGTTGAGCACAAATTGAAAGCCTAACTCAGGCACGAGCTGGTAATAATCTTCAGCAACGAGTGGTTCGCCCTGAGTATCGCGGCTAAGCGAAGGCATAAAACCTAATTCCCGCAGCAAGGCGAGCTCAATATAACGCAGTTGGGATTGGCAAAACTTCGCAGCAAGAGCGACTAAAGCTTGATGATAAATGAGGAATAACTCTTCAGCATTGTGCTGTACAGACAAAGTGCGAACCAATAACTCATTGATATACATGCCAGCAAACAAGCTTTGACCAGAAAGAGGCACAGCAGGCGCAGCGGCTTCGACTTGGGTTAAGGTTTTTAATTCAGACTTACCGCTAAATTCGAAGATCAGCGGTTGAAAGGGCTGGAGAATACTCTTGATAGAGCGCTTACCGCTGCCGGTTCGGGCAACCACATCGACCCGTCCAATGCCGTCAACTAAGAGGTTAACTAAGACACTAGACTCTCGATACGGACGATGATGCAAAACATAGCCACGTTTCATCGGTAAGCGCGCTCGCTGGAATTAATGCTTAATCGTCGCCGTAACCTAAGCTACGCAGGGCGCGTTCATCATCGGCCCAACCAGATTTCACTTTCACCCACACTTCGAGGAAGACTTTATTATCAAACAAGGTTTCCATGTCTAAGCGGGCTTGAGTCGCAATAGTACGAATACGTTCGCCCTTGCTACCAATCACCATACGTTTTTGACCTTCACGCTCAACGAGGATCAGGGCATTAATTTGATAAACGCCATTTTCCATCATCTTAAACTGTTCGATCTCAACCGTCGCATCATAGGGTAATTCATCACCGAGGAAGCGCATCAGTTTTTCACGCACAATTTCCGACGCCATAAAACGTTGCGAACGGTCAGTAACATAATCTTCAGGGAAGAAGAAAGGTCCTTCAGGAATCGACGCTGCTGCCAGCTCTAAAATTCGCTGGACGTTAGTACCCTTGCTGGCTGAAATTGGCAAAATTTCATCGAAAGGATATTTTTTGGCGACTTCTTCCAAATACGGGAACAGTGATTCTTTGTCTTTGATATTGTCGACTTTGTTGATCGCCAGAATCGTCTGACGCTCTTCGCCGCCACGGCGTAATTTGCTGAGCACCATCTCATCATCGGCGGTCCATGTCATGCCATCGACCACGAAAATGACCATAGCGACATCGGCAAGCGAACTGGCCGCAGCGCGGTTCATCAGGCGGTTAATCGCCCGCTGCTCTTCAATGTGCAAACCCGGTGTATCGATAAACACGATTTGCTTAGGACCATCGGTATGAATACCCATGATACGGTGGCGCGTCGTTTGCGGCTTTTTAGAAGTAATACTCACCTTCTGGCCAAGCAAACGATTGATTAACGTCGATTTACCGACGTTAGGGCGACCAATGATCGCCACCATGCCGCAATAAGTGACATCGTAATGGGCCGACGGCGTTGGCGCGGCCGCATTCATCCTTGCCAGTAATTCATCTAAACTCGGCTCAGTTGCCGCTTTTGCAGCATCGATACCTGACAAGTCTGTTTTTTTGGTCATTTCTTTAGTAACTCCAATACTTGAGCGGCCGCGATTTGCTCGGCTTTACGGCGTGAACTCGCCACACCAATGACGCTTTGGCTCAAGTCTTCAATACGACATTCAACGGTAAATGTCTGATCGTGGGCATCGCCTTCTATGTTGATTACTTGGTAATCAGGCAGTGGCTTTTTAAACCCTTGTAAATGTTCTTGCAGTAAGGTTTTCGCGTCCTTCTGGCTGATCCCAGGTTGAATTTCGGCCAAACGCTCGGCATACCATTTCAGCAATAATGCACGGCAAACTTCGAGATCGGAATCAAGGTAAACGGCGCCAATAATGGCTTCAACCGCATCGGCAAGAATCGACTCGCGTCTAAATCCGCCACTTTTTAATTCACCAGGACCAAGATATAAATAATCGCCGAGCTTAAATTCTTGGGCGATGATCGTTAAGGTATCACCGCGCACTAAGGTAGCGCGCATCCGGCTTAAATCGCCTTCGGTCGCCTTCGGAAACTGATGATATAAGGCATCAGAAATCACAATAGATAAAATTGAATCACCTAAAAACTCTAAGCGTTCATTGTGTTTATTTGCCGCACTTCTGTGGGTCAGCGCTTGAGTCAACAGCTCAATATTCTTGAACTCATAACTTAAAGTACGACACAAACGTGGCAAATTTTTAATCGGTTCCATGCTATTTAATTCCACCTACACGCTCAAAACGCACGCCGCTCGGTACCCAAGTTGGGAGGAAGTCGGCTTTTGAACGGTCAAATTCAAAACTAATCCAAATCGCTACCGCTTTACCAACAAGGTTTTCTTCTGGCACAAAGCCCCAGAAACGACTGTCGGTGCTGTTATCGCGGTTATCACCCATGGCAAAGTAATGGCCTTCAGGCACTAAAAACTCACCCGCGGGTAAATTACCTTCGCGCTTAAAATATCCCAGCATGTCGGGACGACTTGGGTTGATCAAAATATCGTGCGCGACTTCGCCCAGTTGCTCCGTGTAACGCAGTAATGGCACGCCATCTTGGCTGTAATCACCACGACTGATTTCAGTGCGGGCGATAACTTGTGGTTCTGGGCAATCTGTTTGCTCAACGCCACAGGCTTTCTGGATCATCAACTGCTTATTACGGTAAATAATTCTATCACCCGGTAAACCGACAACACGTTTGATGTAGTCAATTGTCGGGTTTTCAGGGTATTTAAACACGATCACATCACCGCGTTTTGGCTCGCCGGTTTCAACCAGTTTAGTGCGCCATACAGGATCTTTAAGCCCATAACTGAATTTCTCCACCAGAATGAAGTCACCGACTAAGAGGGTTGGCATCATGGAACCCGATGGGATTTGAAATGGTTCATAAATGAATGAACGCAGGATCAACACAAAGGCAATCACAGGGAAAATAGAGTGTGCGGTTTCGACTATGGTCGATTCACGAATGATTTGGTATTCGGCTTCTTCGGTTAACGTCGCTTGCGAGGCCTTGGCTAACGCTAAATTCTCACGACGCTTAGGGGCGAATGCGAGCACATCGACTAACCAAATAAGTCCCGAGATCAGGGTGATTAGCACTAGAATAATGGAAAAATACGCTGCCATTGCTTATTGAACTCCTGCTTTAAAATCATTTAAAGGTGCCTAACTCAGCGAATATCATACTTTAGTTAACTTACCGTATTCGACCTTGGTAAACCAAAGTGATAAACCAATGCGATAACCTAACTAAAGCGCCGCAAACAGCGGCGCAATAGTCAACTAAATGGTAATTTCTTATGCTAACGATTACTCGTTTAGCTTAAGTACCGCTAAGAATGCCTCCTGTGGCACCTCAACGTTACCCACTTGCTTCATCCGTTTCTTACCCTCTTTTTGTTTATTTAAGAGTTTTTTCTTACGAGAAACGTCGCCGCCATAACATTTAGCCGTTACGTCTTTACGCAGGGCTTTCACGGTTGAACGGGCAATAATTTGACTGCCCACAGCCGCTTGAATCGCGATATCAAACATCTGACGCGGGATCAACTCTTTCATCTTATCGACTAAGGCTAAACCACGGTGACGAATGTTGGATCTATGGATAACCATAGCCAAGGCATCGACTCTGTCGCCGTTGATGAGAATATCTAAACGCACCATGTCAGCGGGATCGAAACGAATAAAGTTATATTCGAGTGACGCATAGCCACGGCTAGTGGATTTCAAACGGTCGAAGAAGTCCATGACCACCTCCGCCATTGGCAGATGATAAGTCACAGCCACTTGGTTACCGTGGTAAACCATGTTCACTTGCGTGCCACGTTTTTCAATACATAGGGTAATCACGTTACCTAAGTATTCTTTTGGCACTAAAATGTTGGCCTCAACAATCGGCTCACGCATTTCTTCGATGTTGTTAATCGCTGGCAAATCAGACGGGTTATCAACGTAAATCGTTTCACCGTTGGTCATCACCACTTCGTACACTACGGTTGGCGCAGTAGTGATCAACTCTAGGTTGTATTCACGCTCTAAACGCTCTTGGACGATTTCCATGTGCAGCAGGCCTAAATAGCCAATGCGGAAACCAAAACCGAGTGCCGATGAACTTTCAGGTTCAAAGAATAATGACGCATCGTTCAGGCTGAGTTTGTTCAGCGCATCACGGAAGTTTTCATATTCATCGGTAGAAATAGGGAATACGCCAGCGTATACCTGTGGCTTTACTTTCTTAAAGCCAGGTAACGGTTTTTCAGCACCGTTTTTGGCTAGAGTTAATGTATCGCCCACGGGCGCGCCGTGAATTTCCTTCAGACCCGCAATCACAAAGCCAACTTCACCGGTTTTAAGTTCGGTTTTGTCAGTTTGTTTTGGGGTGAAAATACCGACGCGATCCGCAGTGTGGTTTTGTCCTGTAGACATCACCTTAAACTTGTCACCTTTTTTCAGGCTACCGTGTTTAATGCGCACTAACGACACTACGCCTAGGTAGTTATCAAACCACGAATCGATGATCAAGGCTTGCAATGGTGCGTTAGGATCGCCTTCTGGCGGTGGAATTTTGGCAACAATGACTTCTAAAACCTCGTCGACACCGACACCGGTTTTAGCCGAACAACGCACAGCATCCATGGCATCGATACCGACGATATCTTCAATCTCGGCAGCAACACGTTCTGGATCGGCTTGTGGTAAGTCAATCTTGTTTAAAATGGGGACCACATCTAGATTCATATCCAGCGCGGTATAACAGTTTGCCAATGTCTGAGCTTCAACGCCCTGACCCGCATCAACCACCAGCAAAGCGCCTTCACAGGCTGCTAATGAGCGCGAGACCTCGTAGGAGAAGTCAACGTGACCTGGGGTATCAATAAAGTTGAGTTGATAGACTAGGCCATCTTTGGCTTTGTAATCCAAAGTGACACTTTGTGCCTTAATCGTAATACCACGCTCACGTTCTAGATCCATCGAATCTAAAACTTGAGCATCCATTTCACGGTCGGTTAAACCGCCACAAACCTGAATAAGACGATCTGATAGCGTCGATTTACCATGGTCGATATGGGCAATAATTGAGAAGTTTCTAATTTGTTTCATTATGCTGCAATGACTAATACTGAAAATGGATACGGTTCAAAGGAGCGAAATTGTACCTGATTGCGGTTTCAATACCAATCACATTCACTCCTACTTAGGACAGGCCGATAAAACAACGCCCAAAACCGCAGTTAGCTGTTATTTAATAAAAAATAACACATTGAAATTATTGAGCTAATTCTTGTAAATTGATGCTCATGCCCAAATAGGCCAAAATCACAGGTTGAGCATCGACTTCTAAGCGTTTGGCCTGTTGCTTACCAAAAGACCACGCAAGCAAGGCACCAACGGCCGCAAAGCCCATGGCACCTAGGTTAGGATTAAACTCAAGCAACTGGCCTAAAAATTGGCCTAACGCCGCGCCAACAAACAAACCAAACAGCGGCATTAAATAGATTAATGCCGCAGCTTTGAGGATAACGCTCTCGGGAAGTCCTAATTTGAGTAACTCACCCACCTCGCAGCTGCGGTCACTCTGAATCGAAAATTGCTGGGTTTTCGAGGAAAAAGCCTGAGCCACAGCAGAGGTCCCGCAAGACTCACTGTTACTGCAGCTCTTGCAGGTACTCTTAAGTTCGACTTCAACCGTCAACCAGCCTTGGCTATCACTGGCGACGACTCTGGCAATTTCTTCCATCATAATCGGCGTCCTACTCTAGCGTCAGACTTTTAGCAATGCGTGTTAGTGTTTGTGTCGGCACTTTACCGACTGCAACCACTTCGGCATTACCGACTTTTTCTGAAACTAGCGACAAGCCGTTACGAGTAATTAATTCTTCGGGCAATGGACTCGCCCCAGCTCGCGCAACATAAACTGAAATATTTGCCAGTCCATCGGTCAGTGCTATGTATTCCACCGCTTCGTGACTGCCAATTAATCTATGGTGGTCGCGCACTACCACAGTAAAGCCCGCGGGTAACCAAGCAAATTGCCAATTTTGGCCGTCTTGGCGCTCGGCCTGATCGATAACTGCTGGCCACTCTTGCTTATAGGCCTCTTGCAAAATGGCTGGCGGCTCGCTGAATTCGATAAGTTCAATCACCATGATCTGCTCAAGTAATTGCTTATCTTGAGTCAGCATGTCGTATCTCAGCGGCAGATAGGTTTCCATATCGAGCCAAATTTGAAAGCCATAACGGAATTCATCATTGGGCAACAGGCGGATCATCTGCCCAGGGCGCCCAGCAATACGGGTGCGACCACCAAGCACAAATTGATACCCCACTTCTAAATCCGCCATATTGGCAGAAAAAGCGGCAGGCCAAACACCTTGGATATGATTAGAAACAATACTGTATGCAGGCTCGTCGTGCTCAATAAAGGTGACACGATTGCCGACACGCACAGCATTTTTAGGTGGACCGTTAAGGTATTCTAGAAAGGCAACTTCTTGATTATTCACCTTACCGTGCAGGTAAACCAAAGGCCGAATATGATCGGCCTGAAGTTGAATAATCGATGCTTTAAACTCTTTCTCTCGTAAAGCCTGACTCATTTTCTCGAGCCAGACTTTGGCAGGCATATCTTCCTGCGCCATCGCAGGAAAGACCAAGGCTAATAAAGCCAACAGGATTAGACGCAAGCTAACTCCTCGTTATTGATTGACCGGAACGGGTACGACCTCGGTATTGTCCTCTACAACCGCACCGGTATTCAATCGTTGTTGCAACATATGATCTTGGATATAAGTATTAATTCGGCGACGCTGCTCGTTCACCTGATCATTAGTATAGCCTTGGCTCTGTTGAACTGGCCCCGTTTGTAAGCTCACTGGTGATGCGCTACCAATCAACGGTCTGGTTATCAAAACGGGCGATGGGGACGCGGCATCATCGGCGCTCTGATTGTAATTCTGCACCCCCACAATCGCAAACATGGCAACCGTCGCAGCAATGGCATATTGACCAAATTGCTTAAACAAAGGTACAACGCGGCTTTGCTGTGCATGGGCGGCAATTTGCGGCGTAACAGGTGACGCCTGATGCTTAGGTGCAACTATCGCAGGCTCAAGCTCAATAGCGGCAGCAATGCTAGCAGAAAGATCTAACACAATATTCTGTGGCAATTCGCCACGCATGGCATCGCCTATCATATGATAGTTATGCCATTTATCATGTGAATGTGTATCAGCAGATAACTCTGCCATGGTCTGCGCATCAGTCTCTCCATCGACTGCGGCAGATACCCATTCTTGACCTAATTTATCCATTTTTCACCTGTCTAAATATAAGGGTTTCTTAAAATAAGAATTTAGGCTTCCAGCAACGGCTGGAGCTTTATATCGATTGCCTCTCGAGCTCGGAAGATACGCGATCTTACGGTCCCTACGGGGCAATCCATGACTATGGCGATATCTTCGTAACTCATACCATCGAGTTCACGCAACGAGATAGCCATTCGTAATTCTTCAGGCAGTGTCTCTAAGGTATCGAAAATCACTTTTTTGATTTCATCCGATAACATGAGCCGTTCTGGGGAGGCGAACTCCTTAAGCGCATCACTACCTTCATAATATTCGGCATCTTCAGCATCAACATCATTCGCGGGCGCTCTACGCCCCTGTGATACGAGATAATTCTTCGCAGTGTTTACTGCGATGCGGTACAACCAAGTATAAAATGCACTTTCACCGCGAAAGTTTGGCAAAGCTCGATAAGCTTTGATAAACGCTTCCTGTGCGACATCGGCAACGTCCGCTTGGTTCCGTACATAACGGGATATCAAGCTAATGACTTTACTTTGATATTTAAGCACTAACAGGTTAAAAGCGTTTTTATCACCTTGTTGTACGCGCTCAACTAATTGTTGATCACTTAATTGTCCACTCATCCGAGCCGACTTCTCCTAAATCTAAAATGCTGATTTCTCAGTCGCTCGAATCATATTCACTTAAGTAGACTCGCGTACTTTGAAAAAGTTCTGAAATTATATAAAAAAAGTAAGGTTAAAAGGAAAGTACCCATAATCCGTGAGTTGGTTTACCATAGATGGCACTCTCAAGTCACATCATGATACCCGATGAAACAAGTAGTTGAACACCAATCTGACATATTAGTCATAGGTAGCGGTGCCGCAGGTCTGACACTAGCTTTGCATCTTGCTGAAAAAGCAAAAGTAATTCTGCTTTCAAAAGGCCCACTCTCGGAAGGGTCGACTTACTACGCCCAGGGCGGTATCGCCTCCGTCTTCGACGAAAGTGACACTATCGAATCCCATGTTGCAGACACATTAATCGCAGGTGCGGGTTTATGCGACAAAGACGTCGTCACCTTTACCGCTGAAAATGCTAAGAGTGCAATGCAATGGCTGATCGAATGTGGCGTCGCCTTCGATAAAGAAGAAACCACAGACGGCAATGCAAAAGATGCACCTTACCATTTAACCCGTGAAGGCGGCCATAGCCACAGACGTATTCTGCACGCTGCCGATGCCACAGGTAAAGAAGTGCAAACGACGCTACAAGAACGCGCACTCGCCCACCCCAACATTCAAGTTTTAGAACGCTATAACGCCATCGACCTCATCACCACCCGTAAGTTAAATCGCCCAGGTAATCGTGTGTTAGGCGCTTATGTGTGGAATCGCAACGAAGAACACGTCGAAACCGTTAAGGCCAAGTTTGTTGCGTTAGCGACCGGCGGTAGCTCTAAGGTTTATCAATATACTTCAAACCCCGATGTCGCTAGCGGCGATGGTATTGCCATGGCATGGCGTGCAGGTTGCCGCGTGGCGAATATGGAGTTCAACCAATTCCATCCAACATGTTTGTACCATGCCGATGCGCGCAACTTCTTACTCACTGAAGCCCTGCGTGGTGAAGGTGCGTACCTGCGTCGTCCAGACGGCAGCCGTTTTATGCCGGACTTTGATGAACGCGCTGAACTCGCACCACGTGACATTGTTGCCCGCGCTATCGACTATGAGATGAAACGACTCGGTGCCGATTGCGTGTATCTGGATATCAGCCATAAAGATGCTGACTTTGTGATGAAACATTTCCCGACCATCTATAGCCGTTGCTTAGAGCTGGGAATTGATATCACTAAAGATGCGATCCCTGTCGTGCCTGCCGCGCACTATACCTGCGGCGGCGTGATGACAGATATGCACGGTCAAACGGATCTCAATGGTCTCTATGCCATTGGTGAAGTCGCCTATACCGGTTTACATGGCGCCAATCGTCTGGCGAGTAACTCGCTACTCGAATGTTTAGTATTTGCCCGTGCGGCATCACAGGACATAGAAAGCCAACTGCATAAAATTCAAATCCCGGGACAAATTCCCGCATGGGATGAAAGTAAAGTTTCTAACTCGGACGAAGAAGTGGTCATCGCCCATAACTGGCACGAACTGCGGTTATTCATGTGGGACTACGTTGGGATTGTGCGCTCGGATAAACGTCTGGAACGAGCACTACGCCGCTGCCTGATGTTACAGCAAGAAATTCAGGAATATTACAGTAACTTCAGAGTCAGCAATAACTTGCTCGAATTACGTAACTTAGTGCAAGTGGCCGAGTTGATTATTCGCTGTGCCATGGAGCGTAAAGAAAGCCGTGGTCTGCATTTTAATATTGACCATCCAGAGAAATTAGACGCGCCGCGCCCGACTATATTACTACCAGAAAAGTAACCGCTTAAGTTCTTGTGTGTTTATAGGCTTAGGTTCTTATTTGGCTTGCTGAAAGCAGACTAAATCTCGGTATGAGGTTTAGTCTGTTTTATTTTAGCCCGCAGCAACAGCCGACATAAATGCCGATAGTCAGTATCGTCTAGCATATCCGCCCAAACCATCAAGAGCCGCAACTGAGTATCCACTTCGATATACATCAAGCAAACAAAGGGTGTCACCCAAGTTCGCTTTAATACCTGAAAGTGCTCACCCGTTGACAAACGTCCCTCGCCTTTATCGCTAAGTACAAAATCTAAACGCCAATGCTGCAGTCGCCACAACTGCGATAGCAAGAAAATACAAACTAGCAGGATAAACAGATATTTAAGCAGGGATACGGCGAGATTGTCGCTTTGGGGCCAGAGCAGAAATGAGCTAGAACAAACACAAATAAAAACGACCAACGAGAGTCGTTGGTCGAAGGAGGCTTTTACACTGAAACTATGGTGCCGGTCTTCCACGGACTTTCACTACCATACGCGCGAGCTCAGCATCAGGGCACACTTCATGGCCCATAAACCATGCAAACAATTCGGGATCTTCACATTCCAACAAACGGATAAACACGGTTTTATCTCCATCGGACATTTCTTGATAGAAGTTTTCAACAAAAGGTTGAAACAAAACGTCTAATTCCAGCATCCCGCGGCGACATGCCCAGCGAACCCTTGCGATGTTCATTAATTCCAAGGTATTTCTCCCAACACAGATTTGGCATTAGTCTATCAGTTCAGTGACTAAAGTGTCGATTAACCCTTCACATTGGCTCACAAAATTAGCATTGTTGGACTTGCATATCGCGTCCCGCAAAGAGATCGCTGAAATCTGTGTCCAACAAGCGCTTTACCGCAGGGTGTTGGATCATACGTTCGGCAAACATCACATGGTATTCCTCTTTCACATCCGTGGTTTCACCGAGTAAATTCATCCCATGGGAAATCACTTCTTGGCGATAAATCGACGGCGTGACAAAAATCCCCCGTTTGAGATAACCAAAGGCCTTCATCATGGCCGCATCGTCGAACTCGCCCAAGATACTGACTTTAAGATTTTGCTCATCAAACCAGCGATATAATTGCTGTCCAAGCGAAGTTCTGCGGCCGGGGATCAATAGCTGGCCTTGCTCTAAACAAGCAGGAAAATCAGCGCTATAAGTATCAGCGGAGAAAAAACTCACACCACACTCGCCCAACTTTTTAGATAAGATTTCAGGATACTTCAGTGATTCACCAGCACAATCGGAGAGGATCATATCCAATTTATGCTCGCGCAAACGTGCCATTAAGCTTTCATGAGTCGCCTCATAGCAAGCTAAATGCATAGAACTGTCATTGGGGACGACGGATAATAAGACACGACTGACTAAGGCTTTAGACAAGGCATCGGCGATCCCTACTTCAAAAAGCATGGCATCATCTTTTTGATAGTTAAGTAAATCGAGCATTTCATAGCTAAGACTAAACATCTTATCTGCGTAGCGAAATACCAACTCACCTAACTCAGTGGCTTCCAGTGTCCGCCCTACTCGCTTGAATAAACTACCATTCAACCTGTCTTCTAGGGCACGAATTTGCCCCGTTATCGTTTGCGGCGTTAAACAGAGGGCTTCGGCCGCCTTAGCAACCGAACCCTTTTTCTTAATCATCCAAAAATAATACAGGTGGTTGTAATTCAAATGCAGCATGCTCATCCAGTGTGAATCGTCCCTCATACGCCCAAGGCGCTGAGGGATAAAAACCTATTGTTATAAATCAGTTTATTGCAAACGCTGGCAATCAAGCAAGTTAGTGACTATGCCTTGTAATTGCTCCAAATCAGTCGCATTACCCAGACTTACCGCTTCAGTGACACCTGAGACTAAAACATGACGTTCAGGAATACGTTCAGCGCAATAGGTCCGATTTGCCTCTTGGAAACGTTTACCACCACGGTATTTAAGCGCCCTCGATTCATAACCATTGGTTTCTAATCTCGCCCCTAAGGAATCAGATTTAAACATCAGTGCGCCATCCACTATCCCTTCAAGATAGCTTTGGCAAGTCTGAGAGTTCGCATCCTGATTACAGGCCGCTATTTGTGATGCCGTTGCGGTTGTCGATAGACATAAGAGTGTTGCCATTCCCATTAATTTCAACTTTATCATAGTTATACTCCTTTATTAGGTAACACTTT